>Ga0335083_10001006_pt1 | contig 39985 bp, 35 predicted proteins | sample Lox_Sample_42_FD_206716 | JGI IMG/M metagenome (GOLD analysis project Ga0335083, IMG submission 206716) | Soil microbial communities from Loxahatchee National Wildlife Refuge, Florida, United States - Lox_Sample_4.2 | ecosystem: Environmental > Terrestrial > Soil > Wetlands | place: USA...
GCAAGTCGATCATGGGACTGGATGAGCCGCTCCTCAAGCTGAAGAACCCGGGGGTCATCTCCATTCCTCTCGGCTTCATCGCCGCCATCCTCGGCACCCTCGCCTTCCCGAGCCGGCGCTCCGAAGAGATGTTCGACGAGATCTACGTCCGCCAGAACACCGGCATCGGCATGGCCAAGGCGATCGATCACTAATCGTCCCGCTTGCAATGGAATGGGGAAGGCTTGCCTTCCCCTTTTTTTTCGCCCGGCATTGCGGGCGACAAAAACCGGCGGAACTTTGCAGGGAGTATGGTATAGATATATACGAGAGGCGGACCGGGATGCCAGGCAGCCGGTCCCGGAATTCCGGAGATACGGTGGAGGGGTGCCATGACGGGAAGAGTCGAGATAATCCAGGGAGACATCACCCGTCTGGCGGTGGATGCCATCGTCAACGCCGCCAATTCTACCCTGCTGGGAGGTGGAGGTGTAGACGGCGCCATTCACCGGGCCGCCGGCCCGGAACTGGTGGCGGAATGCTCCACGCTGGGGGGGTGCGCCACCGGCGATGCGAAAATCACGAAGGGGTACCGTCTCCCCGCGAAGCATGTCATTCATACGGTCGGGCCGGTCTGGCACGGGGGGACGCGGGGCGAGCCGGAACTCCTGCGAAGCTGCTACAGGAGGTCCTTCGCCATTGCCCACCAGCACGGCCTCACATCCATCGCCTTCCCCGCCATCAGTTGCGGTGTCTACGGCTATCCGATGGCCGAGGCATGCCGGATCGCCATGGAAGAGGCAAAAAAGGCCCTGGGCGAAAACCCCGGCCTGGAAAGGGTGATCTTCGTCCCCTTCGGTGCCGAGGCCTTCGGCGTCTTCGAGGAGACCTTCCGGAAGGTCTTCCGATGAAGGCAGTGGTCCAGCGGGTGAGCGAAGCGCGGGTCGATGTGGCGGGAGAGACGGTGGGCGCCATCGGGGGGGGGATGCTCGTTCTCCTCGGCGTGGAGAAGGGAGACGGCGAGGGCGACGCCTCCTGGCTCGCGGAAAAGATCGCCGGACTCCGCATCTTCGAGGACGAGGAGGGTAAGATGAACCTGTCGCTCAAGGAGACGGGGGGTGCCATCCTGGCAGTTTCCCAGTTCACCCTCGCCGGAAACTGCGCCAAGGGACGGCGTCCCTCCTTCGATACCGCCGCACCGCCGCACGACGCAAATCGTCTCTACGAATCGTTCGTGACATGCCTGCGGGAGATCTCCGTCCCGGTGCAGACCGGCATCTTCCAGGCGGAAATGGCGGTACACTTGGTGAACGACGGGCCGGTCACCTTTATCCTGGAAAGCCCGAAAAAAGGCTAGATAACCGCCATGCAGCTCAAAAAAATCCTCGACACCCTGTATGCCGGCCGCTCCCGGGAGCATCTCGCCAACGACCCCCTCTCCTTCTGCCACCGCTACCGGAACCCGGAGGACCAGGAGGTTGTCGGTCTCATTGCGGCCGCTTTCGCATACGGCAACGTGAAGATCATTCTCCGCAACATGGAGAAGGTCTTCGCCGTCATGGGGGATGCTCCCCGCCGGTTCGTGGACGCATTCGACCCCGCCGACGGCCTGCGGCTCTTCAGCGGTTTCAAGCACCGTTTCAACGACCACCGGGACCTCTGCGCGCTTCTCCTGGCAATCCGCACCATGGTGGAGGAGGCCGATACCATCGGCGACTACTTTCTCGGCTGCCACGACGCGGCCGCCGCAGACATTACCCCGTCCCTCGTGGAATTCAGCGCCGCCGTCCTCGCCATGGACTTCTCGCCGGTTTTCGGCAGCAGTGCACCGCCGCCCGGCTCATCCTTCCCCTTTCTCTTTCCCTCACCCGCCAGCGGCAGCGCCTGCAAGCGGCTCTGCATGTGGCTGCGCTGGATGGTGCGCCCCGCCGACGGCATCGACCTGGGGCTGTGGCACGGGATCTCTCCGGCCAAGCTGGTCATCCCGGTGGACGCCCATATCCAGAGAATTGGCCGCTATCTCGGTCTCACTTCCCGCAAGCAGGCGGACTGGCGGATGGCCCGGGAAATCACCGCGGCACTGCGCCGGCTCGATCCCGCCGACCCGGTGAAGTACGATTTTTCCCTCTGCCACCTGGGGATTTCCGGGGGATGCGACGGTCGCGACCGGCTCCGCTGCCGTGACTGCGCCATCGCCGAAATCTGCGCCCCGGACCCTCCATGAGCCGAGATTCTCGTCACAGGTCATTCCCATAAAATACCACGGAGGTACGCCCATGCAAAAATTCGGTTTCATCGGTCTCGGCATCATGGGAAGCGCCATGGCCGCCAATCTTCTCAAGGGAGGCTGCAGCGTCACGGTCTGGAATCGTACGCCGGGGAAAGCCGGGCACCTGGCGGCGCTCGGTGCGGAAATCGCCCCCACCCCACGGGCGGTGATCGAGTCCTGCCCCATCAGCTTCGCCATGCTGGCCGATCCGGCTGCGGCCCTGGGGTGCTGCTTCGGGAAAAACGGCGTGCTGGCGGGGATCGGCGCCGGCAAGGGGTACGTGGACATGTCCACGGTGGATGCCGCCACCTCGCGGCAGATCTCTGCGGCCATTTCCGCCAAGGGTGGACGGTTTCTGGAAGCGCCCGTCTCGGGGAGCAGGAAGCCGGCCGAGGAGGGGACCCTCCTCATCCTGGCCGCCGGGGACCGGTCCCTGTACGAAGACGCCATGCCGGGACTGGCGAAGATGGGGAAGAAAATCCTCTTCCTCGGGGAGACGGGAAACGGTGCCGACATGAAGCTCGTGGTCAACATGGTGATGGGGGGGATGATGGCGATCTTCTGCGAAGGGCTGGCACTCGGGGCCAAGGCGGGGCTGCGCACCGCCGACTTCCTCGACGTACTCGACAGCGGCGCCCTGGCGAATCCCATGTTCAGACTGAAGGGGGGGCTCATCGGCGAGGGGAACTTCACCACCGCCTTTCCCCTCAAGCATATGCAAAAGGACCTGCGACTGGCCGCGGCCCTCGGCGACCGGCTGGAACAGCCCCTCTTCTCGGCGGCGGCAGCCAACGAGGCATTCATCAGGGCCCGGCAACGGGGATACGGCGACGAGGACTTTTCCGCCGTCTTCAAGGCCATCACGGAATGAACCGGCCGGCGGCTCATCCCCGCAACCGGCTTCCGGCTACACGAGATACTGGTTCACGTTGATCCGGTAGCGGTAGGGATCGAGGGCCTCGATTGCCTTGCGACCGCATCTGGAATCGGCGAGGTCGACCATCTCGCCGTCCACTTCCTTCCCCTTGACGTCGGCGATGATCTTGACCCTGGGGCTGTTCCACTTTTCCGGGTCGGGGTTATTCGCCATGACGATGGAGAGTTCCCGGCTGTCGAGGAGGAGGAGCGTACCGACGGGATAGATGCCGATGCAGTTGACGAAGAGCTTCATGAGGATGGGGTCATAGACCTTGCCCCGGGAGAGCATGAGACGGAGCGCCTTGTCGGGCTGGTGGGGAACCCTGCTGTAGACGCGGGACGAGGTGAGGCCGTCGTAGCAGTCGGCGATGCTGATGATCCGTCCGAAGAGGCTCAGCTTCCGGTAGGGGAGGCGGGGATAGCCGGAGAAGTCGCAGTAGAGGTGGTGTTCGAACGCCCCGCTGATGATTCTGGCGCTCAGGGCATCGAGCCCCTTGAGCTTGAGGAGCTTTTTCACCCCCAGGAGGGGGTGGGTCTGCATGATCGCCCACTCCTCCTGACTGAATTCCGTCGGCTTGTTGAGGATTGCCTGGGGTATCTCCGACTTGCCGATGTCGTGGAAAAGGGCTGCCATCCCGAGTTCGCAGAGCTTCCCCTTGGAGAGGCCGATCCGCTGCCCCATGGCGAGGGAGAGTATGCAGACGTTGACCGAGTGGTTGTAGGTGTATTCGTCGTGGCAGCGGATGGTGGTCAGGCCGATGAGGTTCGTTTCGGCGGCGAGGAGCTGGTCGATGAGGCTCTGCACGACCCTCTTCGACTTCCGGAGGCGGAGGGTCTGCCCCATCTTGGCGTTGTCCATCACCTCGGAAACCACGTGGATGGTCTGGCTGTATATCTTGCGGACCTTCACCTTGTCGTCCAGCGGCTGGAAATCGTCGACCTCCTCGAACCCGTCGCTTTCCCCGAGGCTCTCCAGTTCCACATGGACCACCATGCGCTGGCTCATGCGCTCCTGGAATTTCAGGAACGTCTGCGGCGTGGGAATCGGCTCGATTTCCTTGAAGATGTAGACGAATCTCCCGATCTCTTCGACGCTGACCGCATGGGTGAAATTTATCCCCCCGATCAGGTATCGCTTCATCTCCCCCATGACGAACTTGAACGCTTCAAAGCCGACGGCGTCCGGTTTCAGGCGGATTTCGCCCAGCCTGAGGTACCCCCGGCTCACCCTGAGAAAAGCATCTTCGTTCCTGCGGTGAATCTCCCGGATCAGCGTGTAGACGTTGGTGAGGGGGGTATTGAGGGCCGCATGCCCCTCGTTGTAGTTCTGGGCGGTCTTGATGAGGACAAAGAACTGGGTGACCAGCATCCTGCCGAGCCGGATCATCTCCTTGTCCAGTTGTTCGGGACTGATATCAGGTTCCATCAAACTCTCCTGTCGGCACGGCACCACTGAAACCCGGGACGGCATACGCATGTTTCCGTCCGCGCCGGCCACCCCCGTGCGATCTTACACCACGGCGCCGCTCCGTGCGCCGTCGGCACCCTTGGCAAGGATGGCCTGATTGATGATCTCCCGTACCTCTTCGCTCTTCCCTTTTCTCGCCTCGCCGAGCAATTCGACCACAGCAGGCGAGCGCAACCGCATCAGTCCGGCAACGGCACAGATGACCGATTCCTTTTCCTTGGCTTTGTTGAACCAGTACTTTTTCATCAGCATGTCCCTGAACATGGGGAGGGCCTGGTCTGCACCCAGATCGCCGATGGCCTCGAATACCGCTTTCTTCTCATCGATCCCTTTCTCGGCAAAATTCTCCTGGGAGGCGATGGTGATAATCGGTTTGAGGGCGAAGGTGCACCTGTTCACCCCCAGCACCTTCAATGCCCTGATGCGCAGGGCGCTGGATTCGTCGCGGAGAAATTTCATCACATAGGACTTCGCCTTGGCGTCGGGGATTGTTTCCAGGTAGGTCAGCACTTCCTTGCGCACCCTCTGCTCCCGATGGGAAATCAGTTCGACGATCTGCTCCAGGCCCACCAGGCTGCCAAGCCGGGTGAGGACGAAGACCATGTTCCGCGCCACGTACCAGCGACTGTCCGACAGGAACGGGATGAACGCCTCCGGGGCCTCCCCCCCCAGTTCGATCAGCACCTTGAGGATGACCCTCCTCACCTTCATGTTGTCGACGAGGCCGAGCAGTTCGCACATCCGGCCGAGGGATGGCCGGCCGAAATGGTGGAGAGCTTCCTGGATTTCTTCCGGGGAGACCACCTCCGTGGTATTGAAGACCTTGGCCAGCACCGGCACGTTGCGCTCGGAAAAGATCGCCCCCATGGCAGCGGCGAGCATCCCCCGCTTCTCGGGCGACGTGTCCTCTTCGAGCGCCAGGTTTCCGAGAAACCTGACAAGGTTGAACGTCAGCCGGACCTCGCCGGCATTGGCAAGACCTTCGACGAGCTTGGCCATGATCTCCAGGAATTCGCCGAACATTGCAGCATCTTTTTCGCCGGCGAGAATCGCGGAGATGATCTGGATCACTTCATCCAGAGGCCTTCGCTTTTCTTCTTCCTCCTTGATTCTTTTCAGCGACTCGAGCTCATCTTCGGAGAGGACGAGGACCTTCTGGGGGATCAGGGGAAGAGTCGGCAGGGTGGTCGATGAGGCCAGGGAGCTGTAGATACTCGAGATCTTTCCCTGTTGGGATTCGGATACGACGCCCGTACCGGCGGCCGTTTCGAATTCGAGGAAATCCTCGGCAAGAATGTAGGTGAGATGGGGGTAATTTTCTTCCCACAGCAGGGTGACGATGTCGTCGTCCACTTCGCCCGGGCGCTCTTTGCCGATGATCTCGAGGAAACCGCACAGTTCGTGCTCCTCCACACCCGCACCGAAGATGAAGAACCGGATACCGTCCGAATACATCTTGAACGCAATGCTTTCCTTGGGATCGCGGTTTTCATAGATGACCTTGCCCCGGTACCGCAGCTCGAACTGGTCGATTTCCAGCCGGTATTCGCCGTAGAGGGTGAGCTGCCTCTCCATCTTCTCCTTCAGGTCATCGATGAATTTGACGAGAAGGGGATTGTTCGGCATGTACATCTTGAAACCCTTGGAGGTCTTGATCATGGCGTGCAAGACTTCGGAAGCCAGCGTAAGCTCGTCCTTGCCCACTTCCTGTGATTCAACCATGTCCTGGTGTTCGGCAATGATTTCCGCCATCGAAGCACTCCTTCGGCACATTCGGCCGGCGCCTGATCATCCCCCGTTCCACTGCGGGGAGAACAACTATATAAAACTACTTTTTAACATGTATTGCAAGAAGTGTCCATGGTCTCGTGCGATTCATCCCGCTGCGGTCGGCCGGCGGTGCGGGGCATCGAGGACCGGCGGGGGGGAATTTCCGTGGCCCTGAATTTTTGACTTGTATTATCTTCCAGGAGTTGCCATAATATGCGATTAGAGACGGGCATGTTGCTCGTCTTTTTCTTTTGGAAACTTTCACCAGGAAGAGGAGTTGACGTAATGCAGGAATCAATTCGCAATATCGCGATCATTGCCCATGTTGACCACGGCAAGACCACTCTTGTCGATGCCATGCTCAAGCATGCCGGCGTTTTCCGGGAGAACGAGGCCATTACCGAGCGGGTGATGGACTCCAACGATCTGGAGCGGGAGCGGGGGATCACCATCCTCGCCAAAAACCTGTCGGTACACCACGGCCGCTACAAGATCAACATCGTCGACACGCCGGGTCATGCCGATTTCGGCGGCGAGGTGGAACGGGTCCTCAAGATGGTGGATTCGGTGCTGCTTCTCGTGGATGCCCTCGACGGTCCCATGCCCCAGACCCGATTCGTCCTGAAAAAATCCCTCGACCTGGGTCTGAAGCCGATCGTGGTGATCAACAAGATCGATCGCCCCGGCGCCCGGCCCGGCGAAGTGGTCGACATGGTATTCGACCTCTTCTGCGAGCTGAACGCCTCCGATGAGCAGCTGGATTTCGCCATCGTCTACACCAGCGCCAAGCTGGGCTATGCCAAGCTCGACCTGGATGCCTCTTCCACCAGCATGGAGCCCCTCTTCGCCGTGATCGAGAGCAATGTCCGGCCGCCGTCGGGAGACGCCTCGGCCCCTTTCCAGTTCCTCGTCACCAACATCGATTACAACGACTACATCGGCCGGATCGCCACCGGCAAGATCTTCAACGGCAGGGTGCAGGCCGGCGAAACCATTGCCCTCGTCAAGCGGGACGGAAGCATCGTCAAGGCACGGATCAGCAAACTCCTCGGGTACGAGGGGCTCAAGCAGGTGGAGGTTCCCTCGGCCTGCACCGGCGACATCGTCACCATTGCCGGCTTCGACACCGTCGGCATCGGCGAGACCCTGGCCTCGGTCGACAATCCCGTCCCCCTCCCCTATGTTGCCATCGATGAGCCGACCATCGCCATGCACTTCATCGTCAACACCTCCCCCTTTGCCGGCCGGGAGGGGAAGCTGGTCACCTCCCGCAACATCCGCGAGCGCCTCGACCGGGAACTCCGGACCAATGTCTCCCTGCGGGTGGAGGACACCGCCTCCCCGGACACCTTCAAGATCTCCGGCCGCGGCGAGCTCCACCTCTCGATCCTCATCGAAAACATGCGGCGGGAAGGATTCGAGCTGGCGGTCTCCAAGCCCGAGGTGATCTTCCGGGAGATCGGCGGGAAGAAGCAGGAGCCCCTCGAATACCTGGTGGTGGACGTGGCCAGCGAGTACCAGGGGGCCATCATCGAGAAGATGGGGCCGCGCAAGGGGGAGATGGTCGCCATGCATCCCATGGGGGAGACCGTCCGGCTCGAATTCGTCGTCCCTGCCCGCGGGCTCATCGGCCTGCGGGGCGAGCTCCTCACCGAAACCCGCGGCACCGCGGTCATGACCCACACGTTCCACGATTACGGCCCGTACCGGGGCGACATCCCCGGCCGGACGAACGGCGTCCTGATCGCCATGGAGCAGGGGGAGACCACCGGCTACGCCCTCGACGCCCTCCAGCCCCGCGGCGTCCTCTTCATCGGTCCGGGGGTCGAGGTGTACGGCGGCATGATCATCGGCCAGCACGCCAAGGACAACGACCTGGACGTCAATCCCTGCAAAGGGAAGAAACTCACCAACATCCGGGCCTCCGGTTCCGACGACGCCGTCAAGCTGGCGCCGCCGCGCGTCCTCACCCTCGAACAGGCCCTGGAATTCATCGACGACGACGAGCTGGTCGAGGTGACCCCCTCCTCGATCCGGGTGCGGAAGAAGGAACTCGACCCGAACCGCAGGAAACGGACCTCCAAGGGGTAACGGAGTGCGGCGCCGGCCGGTCGGCCCCCCCGGGGCCTGACGGCCGGACTGCCGGCTCCTCTCCTCATTTCTTGACAAGCAGCGCTTTTTCCACTACTTTCAGGGAACGCGACTGCGCCGATGCCTCTTCACCCCATCGGCGGATTTCGCGTACCAACACCGGATTGTCGGGGCACCTCCATGTCGAAGCAATCAGCTCTCTCAGTTGCCGTCATTGCCGCAGTCTGCATCGCCGTTTCCGGCTGCGCAACCTCTACGTCGTCCTCAAAGGCCAGCCAGAGCGCCGAGTCTTCCTTCCGGGCCGGGGAGGAGCTCTACGCAAAGAAGAAATACGCCGATGCCGTCGAGGAATGGAAGAAGGTGAAGGAAAGCAGCTATTCCCCCGAGCTTTCGGCCTTGGCACAACTGAAGATCGGCGATGCCCTGTACGATGACGAAAAATACATCGAGGCCGCCGCGGAGTATGAGAACTTCCGCAAGCTCCACCCCCACCACGAAAGCAGCATCTATGCCCTGTACCGGCTGGGGATGAGCAATTACAAGCAGATCGGCACCATCGACGTGGACCAGACCCCCGTCAAGAACTCCGTGACCTACTTCGAATCGTTCCTCAAGCAGTACCCCACCTCACCGTACGCCACGGAGGTGCGCGAAAACCTGGCCGACTGCCGGCTGAAAATGGTCCAGTACGAAATTTACGTTGGACGCTTCTATTTCCGTTCCGAAAAGTACCCGGCCGCCATCAAGCGGTTCGAAACCACCCTGGAGAAATCCCCCTCATCCCCCGCCAACGACGAGGCCCTCCTCTACCTGGGGGAGTCGTACACCCTGTCCGGCAACAGGCCCAAGGGGAAAGAGGCGTTTGACCGCCTTGCCAAAGAGTTCCCTGCCTCTCCCGCCAACGAAGAGGCAAAAAAATTCATGAAGAAGAATTTCTAGCCCCCCTCCTTTCCCTGCCGACGGGGGAGGCACCCCTCCGGTGCCCGCCGTGCCGTGCTCCCCATCGCACCCCGACGTTTCCGCATTTTTCCTGCCCGGCAGGAAAATTCCTGTGGGACGGGAATCCCCTCCTTCCTCGTTCCGACCGCTTCTTTTCAGGTAACATGCTGATATCATACAACAATACAACAGGCCAGCGGAAATCGCCCCGCCTCCCCCCTCCCCGGCATCCGTCGCGTCCCCCTTGCCCCCGCCCAGCGTAACTCCCCGGCATTACTACAATAAATATTTTTTCATGTGACGACCACTATCTTCCGTCTCTTTGGCACCGAGGTTGCTCTTAACCGGGTAACCACGGTAATTCCGCATATTGGAAGGAAAGGAGACGGCCATGAAAGCGAAAAAAGCGGGAAAAGGGAGACTGCTGAACTTGGCAGTCGTGGTCCTGGTTCTGGCCGGAACAGCTTTTGTTTCCGGCATCGGCGAGGTGGCATCGGGGAGCAGCCTCATGGTCAGGCTTTTTCTCGGATTCCTCGGTGCGATTATCGCCATCCAGATTATCCCCTGCCTGATCCTCTTCGGGGCGATGGTCAAGGGGCTCATCGGCGTGATCCGCGGCAAGGAAGAAGCCGAAACGAATGCCGAGTAGGCGGCCGGGATACCTGCCCGGGGAATGTTACGAGGTGGTTATGGACGAAAAAGAAATTCTCATAGCGGACCAGGATAGCGAAACCCGCAGTCAGGTGGCCGATTTCTTCCGCGAGGCGGGCTACCGGGTCGAGACGACCGATTCCGCAGTCCATGTCCTCTGCACCATTCTGGAAAAGCAGACCCCCGTCATCCTGCTGACCGACAATTTCGACAAGAAAATCGCTTCGGCGGACCTGATCCACCTCCTCAAGGAGTGCAACCGGCGGCTGGCCATCATCCTGGTTTCCGACGAGACGCCGCTTCCCATGGTGCGCAAACTCCGCCAGGAAGGGATTTTCTACCACGCCCTCAAGCCGTCGACGGGCACCGACAGGGAAGAGATCAAGCAGGTCGTGGAATGCGCCTTCGACAAGAAGAGCAAGGAACACTAGCCCGGCCGCAATGGCAGCCCGGAGAGCCCGGGCAGAACAAGGAGCTCACCATGCGAACAACGAGATGGTTCATCAGCACGGTCGCCATGATTTTGGGGGTAATCTCCCTCGCATTCGCCGCATCGGAAGGGCAGGAAGACGCGAGCAGCAGCATCGCCGTCTGGACGTTCCTCGGGCTGTGCGCCCTGATCGTCGTCGGCCAGTTGCTTCCCGCCTTTCGCGCCATGCGCCCCCCGGAAAAGATCGCCCACCAGCAGGTGGCCGAAGCACACGCAACGGACGAAGGGAGTCAGGTGGAACCAGCGGTGGGTTCCGGCAGGGAACAGTAATCAACGCCGGAGCCGTGGGACCCGGCTGAATCCATTCGAGAACGGAGGGCAACCGTGAAAACGATCAACACACCCATGAAAGTGATGATGTTCCTGCTCCTGGCGCTGGTTGCCTGCGAGCTGGGCACCGGCAGAACGGCCTCTTCCTCGCCGGGATACTCCTATGGCGACCAGACGGGGAAAAACGGCGCGTGCCTCAGCTGCCACGCCGACACCGCCAAGGTCAAAGGGACCCGCTACATCGATCCGGCAAAGTACGCCCACACCAACCACTCCCGCATCGGCTGCCTGGCCTGCCACGACGAGGTTACCGGCGGTCATGGCGGCAGCGGGCGGACCACGGGAAAAACCAGCTGCGTGGTGTGCCACGGCGACATCAACGTGGAATATTCCCGCAGCAGCCACGCCGGCAATGCGACCTGCAACGGCTGCCACAACCCCCACCGGGTGAACTCCCCCAACGAGATTTCCGGCCAGGACATGAACAGGATGTGCTCCTCCTGCCACGACATCTACTCGGTGTCCGCAAGCCACGGCAAGTGGCTCCCCCAGGCAGACCTGCACATCACGATGCTCCCCTGCATCACCTGTCATACCGGCTCGAAGAACTACGTGATCAACCTCTACATCGTCAAGCGGAGCACTGAGGAACGCTCCGGAAAATTCGACCTCGCCAGCCACGGGGAACTCAGGAAGCTGGCCGAGGGCCGCGACATCATTTCCCTCATCGACACCAACGGCGACGGCTACGTCTCCCTGGCCGAGCTGAGAAACTTCAACCGCAATCCCCAGTACAAGGACCTGCACCTCTACGGGATGATGATCCCCGAGCAGGTCACCCACAGCTTCCAGATCCTCGACAACCGCCGCGACTGCACCTTCTGTCACGCCTCGGGTCCGGGCGCCATGCAGACCAGCATCATCGCCGTCCCCGAAGCGAACGGGACGTTCCGCAAGGTGGCCGTGGAAAAGGGCGCCGTCCTCGATGCCCTGTACGCCACGCCCCACTTCTACATGATGGGGGGAACGAGGAACTCGACCCTCAACAAGATCGGCCTGGTCATCCTGGCCGGCGGGCTGGTGATGCCCGTGGGACACGGCTTCCTGCGTTTTCTGACGCGGAAGATCAGAAAAGAAAGGGAGGACCGCCATGAGTGAGAAAAACTTCATCTATCTGCATCCGACACCGGTTCGTCTGTGGCACTGGCTCAACGCCCTCGGCATCGTCACCCTCTGCGCCACGGGAATCCAGATCCGCTTCCCCGACGTCCTGAACATCTTCGGGAGCTACCGGGCCGCCATCGTCCTCCACAACACCGCCGGCCTCGTGGTGGCGATCTCCTTCTCGCTCTGGTTCTTCTACTACACCCTCGGCGCCCGCACCATCTCGAAGATCTACATCCCGGTCTCGAGCGACCTGAAACGGGGGCTCCTGCGCCAGGCCTTCTTCTACTTCTTTCTCTACTTCTTCGGCTGCGACAACCCACACCACCCGACCCCGGACAGCAAGTTCAACCCGCTGCAGAAATCGGCGTACCTTGCCATCATGTTCGTGCTCATGCCCCTCATCAGCCTCACCGGCATCCTCCTCATGAACGTCTCGCCGCTGAGGGAACTGGTGCTCATGGCCGGCGGCCTCAAGATTCTCGTCGGCCTCCACTTCCTCCTCGCCTGCTCGCTCGGCGCCTTCCTCTTCACCCACGTCTACCTGACGACCCTCGGGCACACGCCGCTCGCCCACACCAAGTCCATGTGGACCGGGTGGGAAGAGGCCGAGGACCACGGCGGGGAAGCGGAAGCAGCCCACCACGGGAACCCGGTGCCGGAAAGCGCCATGGCCCGCGTGAAGGTAACCCCGTAGCGACGGACGCGGCATGAAAGGAGACGATCATGCAAGGGCACCTGATCGGACTTATGAGACCCAAAGCGGCAGCCTCCCGGCACACCGGCACCCACGGCCCCGCCGGCGTCATGGAGCACCGGCAGAGAATCCTCGATTCCCTCTCCTGCCACGATGCCCTCTCCCGCCGCGGCTTGTGGGGATTGCTCGCCTTCATCGTCATCAGCGGTCTTGCCCTGCAGCTCCGAACCGTCGACCTGTTCGTCGACCTCCCCGAGAACGTCCGCGACATTCTCGGCACCGCCCCTCCTCCCGAGCTGATTCACGTGGTCCTGGCCGTCTCGACCATTTCCTCCATCATCATCATCCTGGGACGGCTGGTGGATGAGGCGCAGCCAAGAAGCAGATGGAGCACGCTCTGGACGAGCGTCGGCTTCCGCTCGATCTTCTACCTCTTCTACGCCACGGCCAACGCCCTCGAAGAGAACTTCCTCATCGTCTTCGCGGCGGGGGTCGTCGTCCTGGCGCTGGAGCACTTCGCCACGTGGCACTACGCGATAAAGGCCATGGAACGGGAACGGGAGCAGCTGGCGCAGATCCACTGACGACCGGCACGGACAGAGACAACAACGGGAAGGCCCCGGCGAAATCCGGGGCCTCTCTGTTTTCAAGGTGTCTCGTCGGAAAGAACCGCCGGGAGAAGGGAGCCGGGAGCCACCGGACCCGACATTTTTCTATCGAAAAATCCGGTTCCTGGTGTATACTGCAGCGAAACGGCCTTCGTCAGGTGGCGTCACTACCGGACCGGATGCACTCTGGGCACAATTTCGAAAGGAACTCGCTATGGAAGGGCACGACAGCACGGTGGGGAAAGAGCGGCAGTACACCCGGGTGAGCAGGCTTTTCTTCATCTCCTACATCGCCAAGGAGGGGGAAGAGCAGAAAACGCCGGTTTCCCTGGGGCGCACCCTCAACGTGAGCTCCACGGGGGTCGGCATGGAGGTCTACCGGGAGATCCCCGTCAACTCGACGATGGTGATGGATATCGGCGTGGGGGATTCGACCCTTTCGGCACAGGGGACCGTGATCCACGCCCACTCCATCGAAGAGGGGAAATTCTACATCGGCATCCAGTTCGACGAGCCCCAGGAAAAGCTGAAGGGAATCGTCATCGAACCACACTAAGGCTCGGGCCGCCGGCCTGCCGCCGCGTGCTCCCGCCAGCGGCTTTCGCCAGGACCCGTTACTTGCCTTTCGTCAGTTCCTTCAGCCGCTCCTCGGCCTGGGGGGCGGCGGCGGAACGGGGGTAGCGGGTGACGATCTCCCGGTAGAGCTGGATGGCGTGCTCCCGGTTGAGCTGCTTTTCCTCAAACCGGCCCGTCTCGAACAGTTCCTTCCCCTTGTCGCCGGAACAGCCGGTCATGCCCAGCAGGCAGAGACAAAAAACCAGCAGGGGTATCCGCTTCATAACGCCTCCGCAGCCGCGCCACCGACGGGCACGGCTGGGCGTCAGCTCCTGAATCATCGGTTTGTTGTCGTACTGTGGTACGCAGTCACTGAAAATTTCAACCGGCCCTGATCCGGCAGATTTCTCCGCCCGAAAACGTCCTGTTTCTTTCCCACCCGCTGTCAGGTTATCTTTCCCAAACTGTATAAGTTTACCATCCTTAGAAAAATCTAAAACTAAAAAACTTCATACCTGTTACAAATAGATACGTGGATAAGTGTCATTTCCGACTCAAAAAATATTGGCATCAACATTGTATGTAACCGCGCTGGCATAGTGTTTGTAAAGGAATTAGTGAATCCACAAAATTGTGGATATCCTTGTGGATAACTCAGTGTAAAAAATTACAACACTGTGTCTTCAATCACAACATACCTTTTTGCCTACAAAATAAGCAGGCAGGCCGTTCTGCTTTTCATGAGAGAAAGAGAACGTCTTATTGCCACCGTTCATTACCTTTCAAAGGAGACCTGCCGCCTTATTCACTGCTTAATAAAAGTAGCACCTTCTTTGCTAATCAAAGAATTACCTTCAATTTCCATTTCAAATTTCTTTTCAGAATCAAAAATGACACGTTTTCCATCTACAACATAGTTGCCACATTTAGTCTTTTTCCCGAAGTGATGGCAATACGTTCCGTCATCTTTTAGTTCAATGTAAATATTCGGAGCTATTGAATGCACATATTTACCCGTCACAGCAGCCTCTTTTTCACTCACATTCTTCTCAGTCTTGACCGGAGCGCTGCTACATCCCGACATCGCCAACAAGCAACCAGTTACCAGTAGAAATAAAGTCCGCTTCACAATTTCCTCCTCTGAGCATTATTGCGTTTAACCCACTCATGACTGAACCTGCTTCCTCGATTAAATCAATGATGTTGGAGATCACCTGACGGCTGTCTTGTCAGGTGCATCTCTCTGTAAACCTGATGTCAGACATCATCTCGGTCCAGAACCGAACAACGCCTTGCAGAGGTCCCCTCGGAAGAAGAAGAGCATAAAATCTTGCGGTCTATCTTGTACTACCAGTGCAACCGCATTTGCTTTGGTAATCCGGGGGTCCTTGTAAAACTGACTGGCACCAGGAGTCTGTGCAACGATTTCGGCAAATGATTTCAGTTCCGCGTTAGCCGGCAATGAATGAGAAAAACCCGTATCCTTGCCCGGAGGAGCGTTCCGTACCTTTTCCAACATATCCTGAGGTGTTTTTGCTCCAGTGAACAATGGGAATTCACTATTCATTTCCGACAAAGGCACACACCCCGAACCATGATAGATCCAATACCACTCAGATTCCTGAAAGGCCTGAGCTTGGATAGAAGTGAGTGAAAGCATGAGGATTGAAATTGATATTGCAATGATTCTCATATATTGTTTCCTTGCAAGTAGGGATATATGGATACACTACCTATTCCCTGTAGTCATATGTGTCCAACGTTACAAAGCTGCCCGGGGCTGGTTTATCGCCTCAGGTCGTGGCGCAGCTTATGTGCCGGATTTAAACTCGGACAAAGAGGTAATATCATGGATAGCAAGTAGACATTTTGTCAATTCATCTTCACTTTTGGCAGATTCATATCTGCGGAAAAGTATATTCTTCTTATCATCAGGAGACATATTGGCTACACCATCTTGGGCATAGCAGTATTGATTCCATGCTTTTTTCAAAGTTAATCTATCGGGTTTTGTGAGAACGGCGCAAAAAGAAATATAGGCTTTGCAATGCAGAGGATAATGTTGCCGAAGTATTACAAAAGTGAATGCAGGTTTATCTTTGGGGGAATCTTCAAGTTGAAAAAGGCATTCAACAAAAGCGTTTCTGAAATCGGCAGATGCTTTTTTGACATCTTGTCTTTTAATATTGTTCCAGGAAAGGCGATAGCCAATATAGACCCCAATCAGTCCCATCCCTCCCGAAATGAGATTGTTTATTAAGATTGTGTCACACATAAAACAGACTCCTTGGTATCTAACAGATCTACCGGCTCAAGTTCTAACAAATGGGGTCAGGTCTTGAAAAGTTAGTTTTTGAGTGAATATAGCTTTTCATGACCAAACTTCTAGCCTCTCACCTTCCCCTATCCCCTCAACCCCTCTTTCATTATTCAAACGGAAGGCACAAAGACAAACGTTCCTCCATGCCCCTCCACCAATATCCGCACACACCCCCCAGAAACAGAAAAAGCCACCCCATCAGCACCAACCTGACCCGGACGGCTTTCCGAAATGGCCCCACCCGCGGGAAACCATCTTCCCTCCACTTATTAAGCCGGTAAAATCAATGAGATTTTATACACCGCCCCTCACGCCTTTGTCAACAAGACTCCCGGGAGCAGGTCGAAACGGACTGTACCAGTACAGAGCCCGCATGAAATACACCTGCCCATGACAACCCGAACGCGCTTCATACGCAGAAAAGGGCGGCCCCACGAGGAAACCGCCCTTTTCCATGACACTGCATCGCAAAAACGATCAACTACTTGGTGGCATCTCCCGCAGCACCCAGCACCGCATGGGCCGCCGCCAGCCGGGCGATGGGCACCCGGAAGGGCGAGCAGGAGACATAGTCCAGCCCCACGTTGTGGCAGAAGACGACCGATTCCGGGTCGCCGCCGTGCTCGCCGCAGATGCCAAGCTTGATGTTCGGCCGGGTGACGCGCCCCTTCTCGCACCCCATCCGCACCAGGAGGCCGACGCCGCTCTGGTCGAGGGAGACGAAGGGGTCTTCCGGCAGGAGCCCCGTCTCGACGTAGAAGGGGAGGAACTTGCCGGCGTCGTCCCGGGAGAGCCCGAAGGTGGTCTGGGTGAGGTCGTTGGTGCCGAAGGAGAAGAAGTCGGCCTCACGGGCGATCTCGTCGGCGGTGAGGGCCGCCCGGGGCAGCTCGATCATAGTGCCGATCAGGTAGTCGATCTTCACGCCGTAGCGGCCGATCACCTCCTCGCAGACGCCGATGGCGTTCTCCCGCAGCCGCTTCAGCTCTTCCACGGTCGCCACCAGCGGGATCATGATTTCGGGGACGATGGTGTACCCCTCGTTCTTCACCAGCTCGCAGGCCGCCTCCATGATGGCCCGCACCTGCATGTCGTAGATCTCCGGGAAGGTAAGGCCCAGGCGGCAGCCGCGGTGGCCCAGCATAGGGTTGAACTCGTGGAGGAACTCCACCTTGTTCTTGAGGGCCTGGGAGGAGACCCCCATGGTCCGCGACAGCGCCTCGATGTCCTTCTCCTCCTGGGGGAGGAACTCGTGGAGCGGCGGGTCGAGGAGGCGGATGGTGACGGGGAGCCCCTTCATCTCCCGGAAGATGCCGATGAAATCACCCTTCTGCATGGGGAGGATCTTGTCCAACGCCTTTTCGCGACCTTCCAGCTCGTCGGCGAGGATCATCTCCCGCACGGCGGCGATCCGGTCCGCCTCGAAGAACATGTGCTCGGTGCGGCAGAGGCCGATCCCTTCGGCGCCGAATTCCCGCGCCACCTTGGAATCGTGGGGGGTGTCGGCGTTGGTGCGGACCCGGAGCCGGCGGAACTTGTCGACCCACTCCATGAGGGCGCCGAAGTCGCCGGTGAGCTGGGGGGGGACCGTCGGCACCAGGCCGAGCATCACCTCGCCGGTGGAGCCATCGAGGGTGATGATGTCACCCTTTTTCACCACTACCCCTCCCTTGGCGGTGAAGGACTCGCCGCTGTAGTCCACCTTGATGTCGCCGCAGCCGGCGACGCAGCATTTCCCCATGCCGCGGGCGACGACCGCCGCGTGGGAGGTCATGCCGCCGCGGGCGGTGAGGATCCCCTGGGCCGCGTGCATGCCGTGGATGTCCTCGGGTGAGGTCTCGACCCGGACGAGGATCACCTTGAGGCCGATCCGCGCCGCGGCTTCCGCCTCGTCGGCGGTGAAGACCACTTCGCCGCAGGCCGCGCCGGGAGAGGCGGGGAGCCCCTTGGCGATCAGCTTCTTCTTGGCCGTGGGGTCGAGGGAGGGGTGGAGGAGCTGGTCGAGCTGGGAGGGCTGGACCCGGAGCACCGCGGTCCGCTCGTCGATCAGCCCTTCCTTCACCATGTCCACGGCGACCTTGATGGCCGCCTTGGCGGTCCGCTTGCCGTTCCGCGTCTGGAGCATGTAGAGCTTCCCCTTCTCGATGGTGAACTCGATGTCCTGCATGTCCTTGTAGTGCTTTTCCAGGATGGTGCGGATGGCTGCCAGCTGCCGGTAGCAATCCGGCATCACCTCCTCCATGGAGGGGAGGGTGGCCTCGCACTTCTGGGCCTTGTTGATCGGCTGGGGGGTGCGGATGCCGGCCACCACGTCCTCGCCCTGGGCATTCACCAGGTACTCGCCGTAGAAGTAGTTCTCGCCGGTGGAGGGGTCGCGGGTGAAGGCGACGCCGGTGGCGCAGTCGTCGCCCATGTTGCCGAACACCATGGACTGGACGTTGACCGCGGTCCCCCAGTCGGCGGGGATGTTGTTGAGCTTGCGGTAGGTGATGGCCCGCTGGTTCATCCACGAGCCGAACACCGCGCCGATCGCACCCCAGAGCTGCTCCTGGGGGTCTTCGGGGAATTCTTGGCCGAGGACGTCCTTGATCTTCGCCTTGAATTTCCCCACCAGTTCCTTCCAGTCGGCGGCGGTGAGGGCGGTATCCAGGTGGGCCCCCTTCTCCTCCTTCTTCTGCTCCAGGAGGTGTTCGAGCTCGTCCTTGTGCATCCCCATCACCACGTCGGAGTACATCTGCACGAAGCGGCGGTAGGCATCGTAGGCGAAGCGCTCGTCACCGCTCTTGGCGATGATCCCCTGGACGGTGACGTCGTTGAGCCCGAGGTTGAGGATAGTGTCCATCATCCCCGGCATGGAGGCCCGGGCGCCGGAACGGACCGAAACGAGGAGGGGGTTCGACGGGTCGCCGAATTTCTTCCCCATGAGCTCCTCCACCTTCCGCAGGTTGGCCGCCACCTCCTCCTTCAGCCCCGCCGGGTACTGGCGGTTGTTGCGGTAGAACTCGGTGCAGACCTCGGTGGTGATGGTGAAGCCGGCGGGAACAGGAAGGCCGATCGCCGTCATCTCCGCCAGGTTGGCCCCCTTCCCCCCCAGCAGGTTCTTCATTTCCGCGTTTCCTTCGGCCTTGCCGTCGCCGAAGAAGTAGACATACTTGGCTGCCATTGCACTCCTCCTCGTTATTGCGGCGTCGGCAAAAGTCCGTCTGCGGTGTCGCACATCCGGAGCTTTTTCCAACGCCTTGTTTTATTATGATTCAATATTTTTCACTATCATTAAAGGGCACTTAAGCCACACTCAAAGCGATTCAGCCAGATTAAAACAAGAAAAAAGCCGCCTCCCTTACGGGGCGGCGGCTATTTTCGCGAAGTCCGCGATGTCTCGGAAGAGACCTCGTATCTCCTGCAACAGGGCCAGCCTGTTGCCCCGGACCCGTTCGTCCTCGGCCATGACCATCACCCGGTCGAAGAAGCCGTCCACCTTCTCCTTCAGGGTGGCGATCCCGGTGAGGGCCGCCAGGTAATCGCGGCCGGCCACCTGCTCTGCCACGAGGGTGCTGACCCCCTGGAAGGCGGTGAAGAGCTCCCGTTCGGCGTCGTCCTCGAACAGCTCCGCCGTCACCTGGTTGGAGACAGGCTCTTTCACGATGTTGCAGACCCGCTTGAAGGCCACGGCCAGCGGCTCGAAATCGGGGCGGTTCTTGAAATCGGCCAGGGCCGCGATCTTGACGGCAGCATCGGTGACATTGTCGAAGGATGCGCTCACCACCGCATCCACCACGTCCCCCGGATAGCGGTCGGTCATCAGGTTGACGAAACGGCCGGTGATGAAGGCGGTGACGTCGGCGGCCACCTCGTCCCGCGGGCGGGTCAGCTTGGCGGCGAGGAGGGTGAGGGCCTCGTCGATGAGGCTGCGCAGCGACAGGGGGTATTCCTTGTCGAGGATGATATTGATGATCCCCAGGGCCGAGCGGCGCAGGGCGTAGGGGTCGGCCGAACCGGTGGGGATGAGCCCCACGCCGAAGCAGCCGCAGATGGTGTCCAGCTTGTCGGCGATGGAGACGACGGCGCCGATGTCGCCGGCGGGGAGATCTCCTCCCGCCTGGATCGGCAGGTAGTGCTCGTAGATGGCGGTCGCCACCTCGGGGTCGATCCCCTCCAGCAGCGCGTATTCCCGCCCCATGACCCCCTGCACCTCGGGGAATTCGCCCACCATCCCGGTGACGAGGTCGGCCTTGCACAGGTAGGCGGCGCGGGCGACCTTCTCCTTCAGGGCCGGGGCAAGCTGGCCGGCGATCCCTTCGGCCAGGGTCCGGAAGCGCTCCATTTTCTCGTAGGAGGTGCCGAGCTTCGCCTGGTAGACCACCCCCTTCAGCGCTGCCACCCGCTGATCCAGGGGGACCTTCCTGTCTTCGTCGAAGAAGAAACGGGCATCGGACAGCCGGGCGCGGAGCACCCGCTCGTTCCCCTTCACCACCACCGTCGGGTCCTCGGTCAGGGTATTGTTGACGGTGATGAAGACGGGAAGAAGCCGGCCGTTCTCGTCCACCGCCGAGAAATAGCGCTGGTGGCTCCGCATGGAGGTGATGAGCACCTCCTTCGGCACGGCGAGAAAATCGGGGGAGAAGGTCCCCATCACCACGCTCGGGTACTCCACCAGGTAGGTGACCTGGTCGAGGAGCTCCTCGTCGGGGAGAAGGTGCCCGCCGGCGGTCTTGGCGATCCGGTGGATCTCCCTGCGGATCGTCTCCTTGCGCCGCGCCGGGTCGGCGATCACGAAGTGCCGCTCGCACTCGTCCAGGTAGTGGGCGAAGTCGCGCACCGGAAACGGCTGGTTGGCCATGAAGCGGTGGCCCCGGGAGACGCTGCCGCTCTCGATGCTGCCAAAGGAGAAGGGGACGACGATGCCGTCGAAGATGGCGACGATCCAGTGGATCGGCCGGGCGAAGCGGACGTCCAGGTCACCCCAGCGCATCGACTTCCTGAAGGGGATTGCTGCCATGAGGCGCGGGAGGATCTCGGCGAGGATATCGGGGGTCGGCCGGCCGCTCTCCTTCTTGACGGCGGCCACGTACTCACCCTTGTCGGTGGAGACGAGGGTAAGGGCGCTCACGTCCACCCCCTGCCCCCGGGCAAACCCCTCGGCAGCCTTGGTGGCATTGCCGGCGGCGTCGAAGGCGATGTTCTTCGCCGGTCCCAGCGCCGTGAGCTCCGCATCGGGCTGGAGCGAGGGAAGGTCCTTCACGCAGAGGGCCAGCCGGCAGGGAGTGGCGAGGGTCGTTATGGCGCCGTGGGTGAGGCGGGCGGCCTCCAGCTCCCTGCGGACGATGGCCTCCATGTCGGCCTGGGCCTTGGGAAGGAACCCCGCCGGGATCTCCTCGCTCCCTATTTCGAGAAAAAGCTCCTTGCTCATGGTCAGCACCCCCCCTTCAGCATCGGATACCCCAGCCGCTCGCGCTGGCGCACGTAGGCCTCGGCGCAGAGCCGGGCCACGTTGCGGACCCGGCCGATGTACGAGGCCCGCTCGGTGACCGAGATCGCCCCCCGGGCATCGAGGAGGTTGAAGGTGTGGGAGCATTTCATGACGAAGTCGTACGCCGGGAAGACCAGCTCCTTCTCCACCAGACGGATGCACTCCTTCTCGTAATTGGTGAAGGACTCCAGGAGGAGCGGCACATTGGCCTCCTCGAAATTGTACGTGGAGAATTCCACCTCGGTGACGTGGTGGATATCGCCGTACTTAACCCCCTTCACCCATTCCAGATCGTAGACGTTGTCCACCCCCTGGAGGTACATGGCGATCCGCTCGCAGCCGTAGGTGATCTCCCCGGCCACCGGCTTGAGGTCGATCCCCCCCGCCTGCTGGAAGTAGGTGAACTGGGTGATCTCCATGCCGTCGAGCCACACTTCCCACCCGAGGCCCCAGGCACCGAGGGTCGGCGACTCCCAGTCGTCCTCCACGAACCGGATGTCGTGCTGGTTGGGGTTGATGCCGAAAGCCCGGAGGGAATCGAGGTAGAGGTCGAGGATGTTCAGGGGGGAGGGCTTCATGATGACCTGGAACTGGTAGTAGTGCTGGAGGCGGTTGGGGTTCTCGCCGTAGCGGCCGTCGGTGGGACGCCGGGAGGGCTCCACGTAGGCCACGTTCCACGGCTCAGGGCCGAGGACGCGGAGAAAGGTGGCGGGGTTGAAGGTGCCGGCCCCCTTCTCGGTATCGTAGGGCTGCTGGATCACGCATCCCTGTTTGGCCCAGTACCCCTGCAGGGAGAGGATCAAATCCTGGAAGGTCAAAATGCGCTCCTCCTCTGGTGTAATTTCACTGAAATTTATCCGCCGTAAAAACGGCTTTGGCGAGGCTGAACAAAACCCATTGTATCCAAGGGGTTAGCCGTGTAAGATTACCCTGTCCGGGTCACCGTGTCAAGGACTTATTGAGGGGAAAACCGCCGCCGTCTCCGACGGGAGCCGACTACGGCCCCTTTGCCATTTCTCCTCGGCTGGTATACTTGTATCCGGAAGCCGTCGATCCTCCGCCGGAGCGTGCCCGTGAACCGGTCCAGCGAAGCGAAAATCCCCCCCGTCATCCTCCTCAGCTCCTGTGCGGCCCTCGCCTACGAGGTGGCCCTCACCCGCATCTTCTCCATCTCCCTCTCGTACCACTATGCCTTCATGATCATCGGCATCGCCATGCTCGGCTACGCCGCGAGCGGCACGGCCCTCGCCCTCTTCCCGCACCTGATGGAGATCGGCAGGGTCGGCAGGTACGCCCTCCTCCTCGGCGTCACCATCCCGGCCAGCTATCTCCTGGCGAACAGCCTCCCCCTCGATCCGGTCCGCCTCTCCTGGGACCGGTTGCAGCTCATCTACCTTGGCCTCTCCTACCTGCTCCTGGCGTTCCCCTTCTTTTTCGCCGGTCTCGTCGTCGCCACCGCCTTTACCGCCGCCAGCAGCCGGTCGGCGCTCTTCTATGGCGCTGACCTGGTTGGCGCCGGCCTCGGCTCCCTCGGCATCATCCTCTTCATGTCGGTGCTCCCGCCGGAACGGACAGTCTTTCTCCTCGCCACCCTCCCCCTCGCCGCGGCGTGGCTGGTCAGCGCCAGGCCTTTCCGGACGGCGGCCATCGCCCTCATCCTCCTCGATCTCCTCCTGTTTGTCCGGCAGCCGGTGTTCGCCCCTATCCGCATCTCCCCTTACAAGGGGCTTGCCTCCGCCCTTCTCTTCCCCGGCGCCCGGCACCTGGCCACCCACACCTTCCCCTTCGCCCGGGTCGACACGTTCACGAGCCCGGCGGCGCGGTTCGCCCCGGGGCTGAGCCTCCGCTACCAGGAACCCCTGCCGCCCCAGGTAGGGATCGCCGTGGATGCCGACGACAGCAGCGCCGTCACCGCGGCCGCAGACCGACAGGCCCTCGCCTTCCTCGACTACCTCCCCTCCGCACTTCCCTATGTCGTGAAAAAACCGGACCGGGCCCTTCTCCTCGACCCCCGCGGCGGGCTGCAACTCCTTGTGGCGAGGCGCTACGGCGCCGCCCGGATCGTGACCGTCGAATCGCGGCCCGAAGTTGCCCGGGTCATCCGGCACGATCTGCGGAAATTTTCGGGGGATCTCTACGGCGGGGAAAGCTGGACGGGGCTCGGCCGATCGTGGCTGGCAGGGCGGCAGGATTCCTTCGATCTCATCGACGTGTCGCTCCTCGGCACGGAACCGGCCGGCTCCTTCGGCATCGCCGAGGACTACCGCTTCACCGTGGAGGCATTCGGGGAGTACCTCGGTCACCTCAGGCCGGACGGGATGCTGAGCGTCAATCTCTACATCATCCCGCCGCCGCGGGCCGAGCTCCGGCTCCTCGCCACCATTACCGCCGCCCTGGGAGAGGCGGGGATCGCCGACCCGGGACGACACCTGGCGGTGATCAGAAGCTGGGGGACCATCTCGGTCCTCGTGAAGAAGACTCCGCTCACCGGACCGGAGGTGGCAAAGGTCAGGGAGTTCGCCCGGGAGAGATGGTTCGACGCGCTCTACTACCCGGGGGTGGCGCCGGAGGAAACCGCCCGGTTCGTGAAGATGGCGGGAGAGGACTACGCGGCCGTTATTGCCTGCTTGCTCGACCCCGGCCGGCGGGAACGGTTCCTGGCCGATTATCTCTTCGACGTGGCGCCCGTGCGCGACGATCGGCCGTTCTTCCACTACTACCTCCGCCTCTCTCATCTGGCGGAGATCTACCGGGCCATGGGGGGGAAGTGGCAGTTCTTCCTGGAAGAGGGGCTCATCCTTCCGGCCCTCCTCCTCCAGGTGCTGGCCCTGGGTGCCCTGCTCCTGCTGGCCCCGGTCCTGGCCGCACCGGGCAGTAAAAGCCTGCACGGTCCCGGCCGCCCCCTTCTCTCCTACTTCGCCTTCCTCGGCATTGGCTACCTCTTCGTCGAGACCGCCCTCATCCAGAAGTTCATTCTCCCCCTGGAGAACCCGAGCGCCGCCATGGCGGCCATCCTGGGCGCGCTCCTCGTCGGTTCCGGCTGCGGAAGCCTGATGGCTCACAGTTTCAGCCGGATGGCTTCGGGAGCAAGCCTCCTGGCCGCAGCCTTTTTGGCGTCCGTCTCCGGCATCCTCCTCCCCGTGGTGCTCCCAGCAATCGCCACATTGGCACTGCCGGTAAAGGTCGTCATCGTCACGCTCCTCGTCGTCCCCCTCGGGGTCTCCATGGGAATCCCCTTTCCCGTCGGCATCAGGGCCCTCGGCGAGATCGACCCCTCCGCCATCCCCTGGGCATGGGTAACCAACGGCTACCTGTCGGTGCTCGCCCCGCCCCTCGCCGTCATGTTGGCGATGGCGACCGGTTTCAGCTCCATCCTCCTCGCCGGCGCCCTCGCCTACCTCCTGGCGTACGTCTGCCTGACGAGGATGGTGCGGCGTCTCAAGCGAAGCGGCATCGGTGACCGGAGCTGAGGTCAGCCTTTCATTTCCCCGCGGCCTTCCCCACCATCGGCACGAAGGCCACCGGCCCCATCTGTTCTACGGCCAGCTCGCCGCCTCGCTTTTTCGTGACCAGGGTGAGGGTCTGGTAGAATACCGTGCTGCCGAGGGGGAGAATCAGCCGCCCCCCCTCCTTCAGCTGCTTGAGGAGAGGCGGGGGGATATGGTTGACCGCGGCGGTGATGATGATGGCATCGAAGGGGGCCTTCTCCTCCCAGCCGCCGTACCCGTCGCCGTAGCGCACCTGAACGCTCCGGTACCCGAGGCTCCTGAGACGGCCCTGCGCCATGTCAGCGAGGGAGCTGCGGATCTCGATGGCATACACGTCTTCCGCCAGTTCCGCCAGCACTGCCGCCTGGTAGCCGGAGCCGGTACCGATTTCCAGGACCCGGTCGGCGGGTTTCAGCATGAGCGCTTCCGACATGAGCGCTACCACGTAGGGCTGGGAGATGGTCTGCCCTTCGCCGATCGGCAGGGGATAGTCTCCGTACGCATCCCCCCGCTGGCGCTCCGCTACGAAGAGGTGGCGGGGCACCTTCCCCATGGCCGCGAGCACGCGGGCATCCCTGATCCCCCGGCCCTTGAGGTCATGATCCACCATCGCCTGCCGTCTGGCTGCGTAGGGGTCGGCGGCTGCACCGGCGAGGGCCGCGACAACCAGCACGCTGCACAGTATGACGATCCGTTTCATGGTGGGTACTCCCCTTCGCTGCCCGGCTGACGGGAGAAGGTCTTCATGGCCCCGGAAAGAGCCGCTGCACGCGGAGTAGCGTATACCGGAAGGATACATCCGGCGGTACTACCAGGTCAGCCATCGCGTCGCCCGGCAAAACCCTATCTCTTCCCATCCCGGAGGCCTCCGCGTCTCCGCGTGGGAAGCTCTCGTACTCCTGATGATTGTACCGCATCTCGTGCCGACTCCCAGTTCCTGCTGACAAATAAAAAAGGCGGCAGGGTCGAAACCCGTGCCGCCTTCTGTGCCTGCAGACGTGGAAATACTTCGCGACTATTCCGCCTTCGTCACCGCTACCTTCAGGGTTGCGGTGACCTCGGGATGCAGCTTGATGGTGGCGGTGAACTCCCCTACATGCTTGATCGGCTCGGCCAGGACGATCTTCTTCCGGTCGAGCTCGATCCCTTGTCCCTTCAGGAGTTCGGCCAGTTCCATATTGGTGACGGAACCGAACAGCTTGCCTTCTTCGCCGGCCTGGTGGGCGATGGCAAGGGAAAGCCCCTCGATCTTCGCGGCCAGCCCCTTGGCCTGCTCCAGCACCTTGTTCTTCTTGTACTCCATCTGGCGCTTGGCGTGTTCGAGGGCCCTGGCGTTCTTGACGGTCGCCTCGATGGCCAGCCCCTTGGGGATCAGGTAGTTGCGGGCATAGCCGGGGGCCACCTTGACGAGATCGCCGATGTGGCCGAGGGTGTCGATGTTTTCCTTGAGAATCACTTTCATTGGTCGTTCCTCCTAGCCTGATTTACAGGTTTTCACGTGGTTTCGGGGTTCGGAAATCGCCCCAGAGGTCGAATACGCCCAGCGCTGCCACCGCTACCGCCAGGTAGGGCTGCACAGCGAGGAACAGGTAAAATATCCAGCGAAGTATGACCGGAACGGTAAGCCGGTCGAAAAAACTGCCGATAACCGCCAACCCCTGAACGAAATAGAGGGAAAGGGTGACGATCAGGACATTCAATGCCGTGCCGGTTATGGCCCGGTGATCGAGAAGCATGGCGAAGCCGGCCGCGATGAGGATCCAGATCAGCCATTCGGGGTTGCGAAAAACCCAGAAGTCACCGATCGGCAGCGGCCGGGAAAGCCTGGCGTACAACCGGCGCACGGAAAGGAGGTTAATGCCGGCAATCAGGGAGAGCCCGATGGTAACCAGGGCAGGATAGACCCTCGTAACCATGTCTCCGCCCTGGCGGAGCACCTGCTGCAGGGCGTGCAGTTCATCCCCGCTGAGGCCGCTCTTTTCATAGAGTGCCGCGGTCTGGGAGATGCTGCTGTTGATCCCCGTGACCACCTGCTGGTGAATGTCCACCCCCTGCGACAGGCTGTAGGCCGCAGCCAAGAGGAGAATCACCGCGATATCGAGGGCAACGGCGGAAGCAATGGCCCGCGCCCCTCCCATCCCCTTGTCGAGACATACCGCCAGGGCCAGGGAGATGATGCCGCACTGCAAAAGGTAGAGCAGTGCCGTGGCCGGCCCGGTCACCGCTGCCAGGATTGCGGCACTCACGGCCACGATGGCGGCGCCGTTCGCCCTGCCGTTCTTGATGGAGTAAAAGAGGGCCGGCAACGGAACGAAGAGCCCCGGCAGTGTCCCCGCCAGAGGGAGCGTCACGTAGGCGAGGAAGAGCGCCAGGGTCGCTACGCTCCCCTTGGTCATGTCGAACCACTTCCCCTGCAGAGGGACGTTCATCGGACGGCTAAGGCATGACGTGCGTGCCGGCGATCGGCAGCAGGGCGATGTTCCTGGCCCTCTTGATGGCCTCGGTAATCTCCCGCTGGTGCCGGGAGCAGTTGCCGGAGATGCGGCGGGGAATGATCTTCCCCCGTTCCGAAATGAAGTAGCGCAGCGTGCGGGGATCCTTGTAGTCGATGGTCACCTGTTTGTCGGCGCAGAACCGGCACACTTTCCTGCGCTGGAAAGGTCTTTTTTTCCTGGGCCCGCTCGGCCTCTGGGTGGGTCTCTCGTCGCTCATCTATCGTTATCCTCCGTTATCGTTTATGCGGTTTCGGCCGGGGTTTCGGCGGTCTCGGCGGCAACTTCCTCGACAGCCGCCTTGGGCTGGGAGGCAGCGGGTGCTTCGGCTTCTTTTTCCAGCTTGACGCTCTGGTAGCGGATCACCCTGTCGTCAAGCCGGAGACGCCGTTCCAGTTCTGCGATCATGGAAGCGTTGCCGTCACTGCGGAGGTAATAATAACGGCCGCGGTTGACCTTGTTGATGGGATAGGCGAGCTTCCTCACCCCCCAGTCTTCCAGCCTCTTGAGATCGCCCTTCATGGAAGCGACAATCTCCTGAATCTTGGCGGAGAGGGACTTGATCTCCTCATCTGCCACGTCGGGCCGGACGATGTAAATCGTCTCGTACATCCTCATCATGGTATGTTCCTCCTCACGGTTATTGAGCCCCGGTCCTGCCCGGAGCAAGGAGATGCAGCCCGGAGGGCTGCTCGGTGGAAATTGTATTTATTACCACAGCCACAAAGATTTTTCAAGGCAATTATTTCGCGGTGTGCCGGCGGACCCCGCCATGCTCTGCCGCCGGCAGGAGGACCCGGATGGTTTCACCCCGCCAGGAAGTCTCTATTGTTGCACAGGCTCATCGTCTTGGGGACACCCTCGGTGAGGAGCATTCCGACGAGGTCTACCACGCCGTCGAGAAGAAGGGGGAGTTGCGCCATCTCCTCCTTGTCGTAGCCCGACAGGACGTAATCGGCCGCATCGCCATGGAGCGGGCGGCCGATGCCGACCCGGACCCGGAGGTAGGCCCCGCTTCCCAGCATCTGGCCGAGGGAGCGCAAGCCGTTATGCCCGCCGTGCCCCCCACCTTCCTTTACCTTCACCTTTCCAAAGGGAATGTCGAGGTCGTCGTGAATGACGATGAGATCGGTAAGGGAGAGCTTGTGGAAGCGAAGCGCTTCGCCGACGGCATGACCCGAAAGGTTCATGAATGTCTGGGGCTTCAGGAGAAGGAGCCGCTCACCCAGCCATCCCCCTTCACCGTACAGGCCGGAAAAGGCCTTGCGGGTGACGGGGATACCCGCCTGCTGCGCAAGCCTGTCCAAAACCAAGAAACCCGCGTTGTGGCGGGTCCATTGGTATTTCGGGCCGGGGTTTCCCAGCCCTACCAGCAATTTCGTGGCCATATCTCACCCGCCGGAAGCGGCGGCAGCCATGCCTAGGCAGCGGGAGCCGGCGCGGCTTCCTCTTTCGCCTTGCCGAGGACGCTCACCACCGATGCCCGGGAATCCTCGATCACCTTGATTCCGGCAGGGAGATTCAGCTCGCCGATGTGAATGGAATGGCCGATGGCGAGGTCGGTCACATCCACGTCGATATGCTCGGGAATCTGGGTGGGGAGACATTCCACGTGGAGGGAGTGCATGGCGACATCGAGGAGGCCGCCGTTCTTGACGCCGATGGCCGTACCGACGATGGCAACCGCCACCTGGATGCGGACCTTTTCCTCCAGGTTGATCTTGTGCAGATCCACATGCCGCAGGCTCCCCTTCAGCGGGTCCCGCTCCACATCGGCAACGATGACCACGTTGCCGTTCAGGCTCCCCTCACCCTTGAGGGTGATGAGGTTGTTGTGCCCGCCTTCGCCGGCAATGGCAGCGAACAGCTCCTTGGGATTGAGCGTCACGGGAACCGCCTCCATTCCCTTGCCGTAGACGACGCCGGGAATCATCCCGCTGCGCCGCAGCTCACGGGAAATCCCCTTGCCGGTCCTGGTTCTCAGCTCGACATTCAGTTCCTTCCGTTCCATACATCCTCCGATGTTGTCGTAGTCTTTATAGAGCGGGCAGACCTTCCGCCTGCCCGCAGCGGGCGATCACCGGACCGCCCGCGGGGGTTACACGAAAAGGGAGCTGACCGATTCGTCCTCGTGAATCCGCCGGATCGCCTCGGCAAGGAGTTCGGCCACGGAGAGGACCTTGATCTTCGAGGTCCGCTCTGCCTTCTCGCCGAGGGGGACCGTATCGGTGATCACCACCTTCTCCAGGTCGGAATCGTTGATCCTGTCGATGGCCGGTCCGGAGAGAACTCCGTGGGTGGCGCAGGCATAGATGGTCCTGGCCCCATGTTCCTTGAGGGCGCGGGCGGCCTGGGTCAGGGTACCGGCCGTGTCGATCATGTCATCGAGAATGATGGCGGTTTTGTCCTTCACGTCACCGATGAGGTGCATTACCTCGGCCACGTTCGGACCGGTCCGCCGCTTGTCGATGACCGCCAGGGTGCAGCCGAGACGCTTGGCGAATGCCCGGGCGCGTTCGGTGCCACCGGCGTCGGGGGACACCATGACGATGTTGTTCTCGGGGAACCGGGTCCGCAGGTGCTCGAGAATGACCGGCGCCGCGTAGAGATTGTCCACGGGGATATTGAAAAATCCCTGAATCTGGCCGGCATGGAGATCGATGGTTACGACCCGGTCGGCCCCGGCGGTGGTTATAAGGTCGGCCACCAGCTTGGAGGAGATGGGTGTGCGGGGCGCCACCTTGCGGTCCTGCCTGGCATAGCCGTAGTAGGGGATGACCGCGGTGATGGTGGCCGCCGAGGCCCGCTTCAGGGCGTCCATCATGATGAGAAGTTCCATCAGGTTGTTGTTGGTGGGGGCACAGGTCGACTGCACCACGTAAATGTCCCGACCGCGGACATTTTCCCCGATCTCTACCATGATTTCCCCGTCGGAAAAGGTCTTGACCTTGGCCACCCCGAGGGGGACGCCGAGATTGACACATATCTTTTCGGCAAGGGAGTGGTTGGAATTGCCGCTGAACACCTTGATTTTGTCTAGCATACCGGGAGCAACCTTCTTTGCTGAATTCGTTACCACTATGGAAGGAAAGGGTGGCTGGGGTGCCAGGATTCGAACCTGGGAGTGCCGGAATCAAAATCCGGTGCCTTACCGCTTGGCGACACCCCACCAATCTGTGTCACGCTTCCGCTCTCGGCCTGCGGCCGGAACGGAGAAACGGGAACGTGCCGCTGTCGGCGGAAATCGGACTACAGCGTCCGCGTCACTGCCGCAAACCATCCCGCGCTCACGGGAAGCTCCGCTAGGGCCCGCCGGGCAGCCTCTTCCCCGGCGAAAACCCCGAACACCGTGGGGCCGCTCCCGGACATGAGAGATCCTGCCGCGCCGCAGGCGACGAGCCTTTCCTTGATCTGGCGGATGACGGGAAACCGGGAAATGGTGACCGCCTCCAGGTCGTTGGCGAGCAGGGCGCAGAGCTCCCCGACATTTCCGTAGAAGCGAGGTATCATATAATCAGCTGGCCGCTTTGTCAATTGCAAATTTTGGTACGCCCAGGCGGTGGAGACGTGAACGCCCGGATTGACGATCGCCAGCCAGACTGGAGGGATTCCTTCGAGGGGGGTAAGCCGCTCGCCGATACCTTCGGCGAGGGCAGGGCGTTTGAAGACAAAGAAGGGAACATCAGCCCCGAGCCGCGCCCCGATCTCCATCAGTCGCTCATCGGGCAACCCCAGGCGGAGAAGTTCGTTCACTCCCATGAGCACCGCGGCCGCATCGCTGCTCCCTCCACCCAGCCCGGCGGCCACGGGGATCTGCTTGACTATGGCTATATCGATCCCCGGTTTCCCCTCCGTCAGGGAAAGGAGTGCGTCTGCGGCACGCCAGGCGATATTTCCGGGGCCGTCGGGCACACCTGCCCTGCCGCAGGTTACCCGGATACCGGGGGTTTCCGACAGGGAGATGGTGATGTCGTCGCACAGATCGATGCGCTGCATCACCATGCAGACGTCATGGTAGCCATCGGCCCGCTTCCCGAGGACATCGAGCCGGAAGTTGACCTTGGCGGGCGCTGTGAGGCGGAGTGTTTCCACGGGGGCGTCCCCTTCCTGAGCGTGTCGCAAAGAAGGCATTTCTAAAACAATTCGCCGGAGAAATCAAGGGGAAAATCCCGTCTTCGCACGGGGACTTCGCCCCTGCGCCCCCCTCCTACTCCTTGCGTATCACCAGGGATTCCCCGGCCATGGAGACATCCACCAGGACGGTGTCTCCTTCGGCAAACTTCCCCTCCAGGAGCATGAGCGCCAGAGGGTCCTGGACCATGCGCTGCAGGGCCCGTTTCAGGGGGCGGGCGCCGTAGGCGGGGTCGTACCCTTCCCGCGCCAGGTATTCTTGGGCCTTGTCCCTGACCTTCAGGGCTATGTGGCGCTCCGCAAGGCGCGCTGCCAGTTCCCTCACCTGGATGTCGACGATCTGCTTGATCCGTTCCAGGGGGAGGGCGTGGTAGATGACGATCTCGTCGATCCGGTTGAGGAACTCCGGCTTGAAGCTCTCCTTGAGGGTCTCCATGACCATGGCCCGCATCTTCGGATAATCGGTGGCACCGAACTGCTGGATCCACTGGGAGCCGAGGTTGCTGGTCATGATGATTACGGTATTGCGGAAATCGACGGTCCGTCCCTGCCCGTCGGTGAGGCGGCCATCGTCGAGGAGTTGCAGCAGCACGTTGAACACCTCGGGGTGGGCCTTCTCGATCTCGTCGAACAGGATGATGCTGTAGGGACGACGGCGGACCGCCTCGGTGAGCTGACCGCCCTCTTCGTATCCCACATACCCGGGAGGGGCGCCGATGAGACGGGCGACGGTGTGCTTTTCCTGGTATTCGCTCATGTCGATCCGCACGATGGCCTGATCGTCGTTGAAGAGAAACGACGCCAGAGCCCGGGCGGTCTCGGTTTTCCCGACCCCCGTCGGTCCCAGAAAGATGAAGGAGCCGATGGGGCGGTTCGGGTCGGCGAGCCCCGACCGGGCACGGCGGATGGCGTTGGCCACGGTCTGCAGGGCCTCGTCCTGCCCCACCACCCGCTCCCGAAGCCGTTCCTCCATCTTGAGGAGCTTTTCCGACTCCCCTTCCAGCATTCGGGAGACCGGGATGCCGGTCCACTTGGCAACGATCTCCGCCACCAACTCCTCGTCTACCTCTTCGGGGAGCATCTTCCCTTCCTTCCGGGCCTCCGCCAGTTCCCGCTCCTCCGAGCCGATCTCCTGCTCGATGGCCGGGATCTCGCCGTAGCGGATCTCGGCGGTCCGCGCCAGGTTCCCCTCCCGCTCGCTCCGCTTCGCCTCTTCCTTTTTCTCCTCCAAGTGCTGCTGCAGCTCACCGATCCGCTTGATGATCTCCTTTTCCCGCTGCCAGTGGGCCTTCAATTCGGCGGACTGACTCTTCAGTCCTTCCAGATCGTCGGCCAACTTCTTCAGCCGCTCCCGGGCATGGGGGTCCCGTTCTTCCCTGAGCAGCGCCTGCTTCTCGATCTCGAGCTGTATGATCCGCCGCTCGATCTCGTCGATCTCCATGGGCAGGGAGTCGATCTCGATGCGCAGGCGGGAGGCCGCCTCGTCGATCAGGTCGATCGCCTTGTCCGGGAGGAAGCGGTCGGTGATGTAACGATTGGAGAGGGTGGCGGCGGCGATCAGGGCGCTGTCCTTGATGCGGATGCCGTGGAAGGTCTCGTACCTCTCCTTCAGCCCCCGCAGAATGGCGATGGTGTCCTCCACCGACGGCTCGCCCGTGTATACCGGCTGGAACCGCCGCTCCAGGGCCGCATCCTTCTCGATATGCTTGCGGTACTCATTGAGGGTAGTGGCCCCGATGCAGTGGAGCTCCCCCCGGGCAAGGGCAGGTTTCAGCATGTTGGAGGCGTCCATGGCCCCCTCGGCGGCCCCCGCGCCCACCAGAGTGTGGAGTTCGTCAATGAAGAGGACCACCTTCCCCTCCGACTTCTCCACTTCCTTGAGCACCGCCTTGAGTCTCTCCTCGAATTCCCCCCGGTACTTGGCCCCGGCAACGAGCGCTCCCATGTCGAGGGCCACCAGCCTTTTGTCCTTGAGGGTTTCGGGGACGTCCCCGGAGACGATCCGCTGGGCCAGCCCCTCCACGATGGCGGTCTTTCCCACACCCGGCTCGCCGATCAGCACGGGATTGTTCTTGGTGCGGCGGGAAAGGACCTGGAGCACCCGGCGGATCTCGTCATCCCGACCGATCACCGGATCGAGCTTTCCACGGCGGGCGAGGTCGGTGAGATCCCGGGCGTACTTGGCAAGGGCCTGGTACTTCTCCTCCGGGCTCTGGTCCGTGACCCGCTCCCCCCCTCGGATATCCTTCAGGGCATTCATCACCGTGTCCCGGGTCACCCCGTTTTCCGAGAGGGTCCGCGCCGCGTCACTCTTCTTGTCCGCCACAAAGCCGAGAAGGAGGTGCTCGGTGGAGACATATTCGTCCTTGAGAAGATCGGCCTCCTTCTGGGCCGCGTCCAGCACCCGGTTGAGGGTGGGCGACAGATAGAGCTGAACACTGCCGCCGCTCACCTGGGGGAGCTTCCTGAGGGTGCTCTCCACCCTGCTGCGGATGCCGGCCGGATCGGCGCCGATCTTCCTCAGGACGGAGGGAACCAGTCCCCCTTCCTGGTCGAGGAGGGCGAGAAAGAGGTGGTCGGGCTCGATGGCGCCATGCCCCAGGCGCGATGCCAGTCCCTGGGCATCGGACAGGGCTTCCTGGCATTTTATGGTCATTTTGTCGGGTCTGATCATGGGACGCTCCTTGAGCTGTCGTGATAGGGAAAAGATAGCCACCCTCATCGGTGATGTCAAGGCAGGCACACTCCGGGCATCGAGAAAAACTGCTGGGAAATTGCGGGGAAAGAGAGGCCGCGTCGGGATGATCGGCATGCGGCCTCTCAGGAGGCGAGCGAGGCGAAGTTGCCGGGGGTAGTGAATGGAGGGGAGGCGCAGAACGGGGGATGGACCATGGCGGACTGCGACATGCCCTGCAGGGGCGGGTGCCGGACCCGCCCCTACTTGAGATATCCGAACTTCTTCATCCGGTAGCGGAAGGCGTCGATTCCCAGGTTCAGCTTCTTGGCGGCCTTGGACTGGTTCCAGTCGCTCATCTCCAAGGCCTGACGGATCAACTCCCGTTCCACCTCCTCGATATCCACCCCCTCCGGGGGAAGCTTGAAGGTAACCGTCGGGGGCGCGGCACTCGACGTTTTGGCGAGGATCTCCAGGGGGAGGTGCTCGATCAGGAGCATATCCTCGTTGCCGAGGATGATGGCCCGCTCGATGACATTCTTCAGTTCGCGGATGTTCCCCGGCCAGTTGTACTCCACCAGCAGCTTCTCGGCCATGGAGGAGATCCCCTTTACCCGCTTGTTGAATTCCCGGCCGTAGGAATCGATGAAATAGTTGGCGAGGATGATGATGTCGTCCTTCCGCTCCCGCAGGGGAGGAAGGAAGATCGGGATGACCTGGAGCCGGTAGTAGAGATCGTTGCGGAAGCTCTTCTCCTCGATCGCCTTGATCAGGTCCTTGTTGGTAGCGGAGATGATGCGGACATCCACGCTGATGACCTTCGATCCGCCGATCCGTCGGAATGTCCGGTCCTCGAGGAAACGGAGCAGCTTGGCCTGCATCCCCATCTCCATGTCGCCGATTTCGTCGAGGAAAACCGTCCCGCCGTCGGCCAGCTCGAAAAGTCCCTTCTTGGTGGCCTTGGCATCGGTGAACGCCCCCTTTTCATGGCCGAACAGCTCGCTCTCCAGGAGAGTGGCGGGAACCGCGGCGCAATTGATGGCGACGAAGGGTTTGTCGGCACGGCTCGATTCATAGTGTATCCACTTTGCCACCAGTTCCTTGCCGGTTCCCGACTCACCCTGAATGAGGACCGTGGCGGCCTCGCTCTTGGCCACCTTGTCCATCATGTCGAGGACGCTCTTCATATGCTTGCTTTCGCCGACCATCTGGGGCGGGCCCGATTTCTTGTGCTCACTGCGCAGCCGTGCCACTTCCCGGCGCAGGTCGCAGGTCTCCAGGGCCTTCCTGATAACCATGGACATTTCGTCCAGATTGAACGGCTTGTTGATGTAATCGTAGGCACCCATGCGCATGGCGTTGACCGCCGTTTCCAGCCCGCCGTGGGCGGTCACCATGATAACGATGACCTCTTCGTCGAAATCCTTGATCTTCTCGATGACTTCCAGGCCGCTCATGCCGGGAAGCTGGATATCAAGCAGCACCAGGTCCGGCTGTTCCTCGCGCACCAGCTTCATGGCATCCTCGCCGGAACCGGCGGTCAGGACGTCGTATCCCTGCTTCTTGAGATTCTGCTCCAGGGACCAGCGGATGAGATGCTCATCGTCCACGACCAGAATTTTCGTTTTCCTCATGGGTGCTCCTTTAGGCCTGGATGGTATGACTGCCGTTCGACGGTTCTGCGTGGCTGCCGTGAGTGCCGGAAGCCGGGAGATCGATGGTGAAGACCGTCCCTCTGCCATCCTCGCTGGTTACGGAAATTGTCCCGTCGTGCTGGCTCACGAGCTTGTGGCAGATGGCGAGGCCGAGGCCGGTCCCCTGGGCCTTGGTGGTGAAGAACGGCGTGAAGATCTTCCCGAGTATCTGTTCGGGGATTCCCGGGCCGGTATCGGCGATGCTGACCCTGATCCACGTTTTGCCGTCCCTCACCGTCTCCGAACTGGATATGGTGAGAACCCCGTTATCCTGCATCGCCTGGACGGCGTTCAGGATCAGATTGAGAAAGACCTGCTGGATCTGCTTGGGGTCCACGTAGACCGGCGGCAGGTCTTCCTGCAGGTGGAGTTGCTTGGTGATGTTCTTCCCTCCCCGGTGCTGGGAGGCGAACATGAGGGTCTTCTTCAGGATGGCGTTGAGGTCGGTATAGGTCGGCTCGGGAGGCGTCGGTTTGCCGAAGAAGAGAAGGTCGTTCACCGTCTTGTCCAGGCGCTTTATCTGTTCGAGGATCTCGTTGACGATTTCCGTGCGGGGGTCGGCCGGGGGGAAATCGTCTTTGATGATGGTGATTGCCGCGGCGATGCCGGTGAGGGGGTTCTTGATCTCGTGGGCGATGCCGGCGGCCATCTCACCCACCGAGGCAAGGCGGTCCGCCCGCTCCATCTGCTGGAAATGATACTGCTCCAGCTCCCGCTTGGCGGAGTCCAGCTTCTCCACCATCGAGTTAAAGCTGGTAATGAGCCGGCCGATCTCGTCGGTCCCGTCGGCATTCATTCTGACCGAAAGATCCCCCTCTTCCACCCGGGCCATGTTCATGACGATCCGGTTCAGGGGCTTTCTCACGAACTTGAGCATGACGAGGGAGACCGCCGTCGACAGGAAGATGATGATCGCCGCCGTGGAGACGATGAAGAGCTTGGTCCCCTCTACCATTCTCTTCCTGGTCTCCACGAGGGAGTAATTCACGTCGAGGAGGCCGATGACCCGTGCCTTGTGGCCGTGGCAGATGTGGCACTGCTCCTGGTTGTAGATGGGCTTGATCATCTTGAGGACCTCGCCCTGGCCCGGCAAATTGTAGATCCCCTCGCTGCGGTTATTGAGGAACAGCCCGTAATCGCCCTGATCCACCGCCTTCCCCACCTCCGCAGGGTTGGACGACTTCATGACGATTCCGTGGGGATGGAAGATCCGCACCCCCAGCAGATTACGGTTCTGTCCCACCATCTCGAGAATTATCTGGACATCCTGGGTGTTGCCGATGCGCATCGAGTTGTAGATACTGCTCTCGATGGTGTTGAGGAGGAGGTTGGTGTTCTCCCGGGCGTAATTGATGAGATGGTCCTGTTCCCGTTTGAAATTGAGGTAGGCAAAGGCACTGATGCCGAAAGCCAGAAGGCTCACGGAGATGAAGATGACCCGGGTTGTCAGGCTCTTGAAAATCACCCTGCCTCCAGCAAAGGTGGTTGGGACAGCCGGGAAACATACCATGCGGAGCGGCTGAGGATGCCAGCCGCCGCCGGAAAGGGCCGGGAAACTCCAGACCGGTCAGCGGCCGTCCCTGGCCCCCGACCACAAGGAGCCGGACGGCAGCGGATTACTGCCCGGGTGATGGTGACGGGCCGGTCATGCCCTGAGGCTGACCGGCCGGGGCCATCTGGCCGGGGCCCGGCGTCTGACCGACTGGCGTGACCTTCATGGTGCCCTGCGCGGCTCCGTAGACGAACTGCCACTCCTTGTAGCTCTTTTTTCCCTCGAAATTCTTGTACATGGCGATCAGGAGATTGTCCTTGGCAGGGTCCAGGTTGTACATTTCCACGAAGTTCCCCTGCTTGATCGGCTCCTCCTCGCTGCGGCTCTTCACCCCGATCACCCCATTCTGGGGATCGCGAATCACGTCCCATTCCTTGCCGGTAACGGGATCGTTGTAGAAGGTGGTTGGGTCCCGGCGCAGGTAGCGGACAGTCCCGGCCGAACTGGGATCCTTCAGCAAGTCCTTCAGGTCCCTGAGGGGGCGGGGAGGTTGCGCGCCGGGAAGGTTCTTCGGGTTCTGCCAGCGGGCAATGGCATCGACGATCTGCTTCCCCCGGAACAGGAGTTCCGCCTCCCGTTCCCGCTTCATGACCATCCGCCAGGATTGACCCACGGCACCCAGCATGATCCCCATCACCAGGACCATGATCAGGAGCATCATATAGGTAAAACCGGAGGATGATCTGAGCGTCCGCGCGATCATCTATCTTCTCTGGCGTATTTCCCTGGCCGCTTCCACCAGGTCTTCGGGAGTGAGCCCGAAGTACTTGATGAGTTCTTCGGATTTCCCCGATGTGCCGAAGCGGTCCTGGATGCCGACCCGTTTCAGCGGCACCGGACAGTGCTCTCCCAGCAGTTCCGCCACGGCCCCACCCAGTCCGCCGATGACGGAATGCTCCTCGGCGGTGACGATGGCCCCCGTCTCCCGGGCAGCGGCAAGCACGATCTCGCTGTCGAGGGGCTTGACCGTCCCCAGGTGCACGACCCGGGCCGAGATCCCTTCCTTCCGGAGCAGCTCCGCAGCGGTGACGGCTTGGGCCGTCATGAGGCCGGTGGTGACGAATGTCAGCTCGGTGCCGGCCACCACTTCGCACCCTTTGCCGATCCGGAAAGGATGCTCCACAGGGAAGACGGACGGGACCTTGTTCCTCCCCAGCCTGATGTAGACAGGCCCCTGGTACGACGCCGCGGCCCGGATCGCCTCCCGCGTCTCCGCGCCGTCGGCCGGGACGATGACCGTCATGTTGGGGACAGCCCGCATGATGGCGATGTCTTCCACCGACTGGTGGGAGCCGCCGTCTTCACCGACGGTGATGCCGCCGTGGGTCGCCACGATCTTGACGTTGGCCTTGGGATAGGCAACCGACTGGCGGACCTGCTCCCAGGCCCGGCCGACAGCGAAGATGGCGAAGGTCGAGACGAACGGCACCTTGCCGGCTGCGGCAAGACCTGCGGCCGTGCCGACCATGTTCGCCTCGGCGATCCCCATGTTGAAAAAGCGCTCGGGAAATTTTTTCGCAAACACGGCGGTCTTGGTGGACCCGGACAGGTCGGCGTCGAGGACGACGATATCCCGGTTCTCTTCCCCCAGTTCCGCGAGGATCTGTCCGTAGGCATCACGGGTAGCGATCATGGTGCTCATATATTCATGTTCCTTTCGTTACGGGTTCGCTCTCCCCGGCACAGGGGGAGAGAGGGTCATGAGTGCCCTAGGCATTCCAAGGCCGCGGCCAGTTCCTCGTCATTGGGCGCCACCCCGTGGTAGGCGGCCTTGTTTTCGAAGAAGGGAACCCCTTTCCCCTTGACGGTATGGGCCACGATCACCGTTGGGTGTCCCTCTGCGGTTTCAGCCCGCTCCAGGGCCTCGACGATCGCCCCCATGTCGTGACCGTCGATCTCCAGGGCATGCCAGCCAAATGCCCTGAACTTCTCGGCAATGGGGGCCACGTTCATCACCTTCGCCACGTCGCCATCGATCTGGAGCCCGTTGGCGTCGACAAGAGCGCAGAGGTTGTCGAGCCGGTAGTGGGCCGCCGCCATGGCGGCTTCCCATACCTGCCCCTCCTGGAGCTCGCCGTCACCGAGAAGGGCGTAGACCCGGTTCTCCTTGCCGTCCAGCTTGAGTCCCATGGCCATGCCGTTGGCCATGGAAAGGCCCTGTCCGAGGGAACCGGTGCACACCTCGACCCCCGGCGTGCTCTTGCTGTCGGGATGCCCCTGCAGATGGCTTCCGAGACGACGCAGCATCATGAGGTCCTCTTTCGGAAAATACCCCGCGTAGGCGAGCGCCACGTACTG
>Ga0335083_10001007_pt1 | contig 39977 bp, 39 predicted proteins | sample Lox_Sample_42_FD_206716 | JGI IMG/M metagenome (GOLD analysis project Ga0335083, IMG submission 206716) | Soil microbial communities from Loxahatchee National Wildlife Refuge, Florida, United States - Lox_Sample_4.2 | ecosystem: Environmental > Terrestrial > Soil > Wetlands | place: USA...
ATATGCGCGCCGGTCATCAGATCGACGAACACCTCTTCGGCGGCAATATTGTTGTCGGCCATGAACAGGCGCACGGGGCGCGTGGTCACGGAAACCGGATGCATGTAGAGCTTCAAGGCAGTCTCCCGCTTTTGTCGGCCGGCATGCTAGCGGATCGGGCACGCATTGTTCCATGCCTGCGGTCGTCAACACTCCGTTAACCAAGCGGGCGTGGTTGCGCCCACTTTGCCCGGAAATTGGACCCCGCCGCCTCAGGTTTAAGCCGCCCTTTACGGCGGCGTGGCTCACTCGGCGGACACCAGAACGGGGTGGACTGGCCGGGCACTAGGATGGGCTTGATTGTGCGCGCAATTTCGCGCCGCCATATCGCTGCAATCGCCGCCGGCATCCTGCTGGCCGGCGTTCCCTTGGCTGCGTTTAATTTCTGGCTCAGCGGACTGGTCGACCGCCAGGGGCTGGAAGAGGTCGACACCTCCGCCAAGCGCGCGATCGCGCTCGCCGAATCCCGGGTGACCCAGGTCATTGCCGCGCTTGACGGTCTGGCGGCGCGTGGCGTTGACAGTTGCGAACCCGGCGACATCGCGGCGATGCGGCAGGCCGCCTTCGAGACCACGCCGATCAAGGAAATTGCGGTGGTCGGCCCGTCCGGCACGACCATGTGCACCGATCTCGGTCTGCCGCTGGGCGAGCGCAAGCTCATGTCTTCGGAACCGCTTGTCGGCGCCAATTGGTACACGATCGATATCGTCCAGCTCGAGCACGGGCAGCCCATGGTCCGGCTGCGCCGCAAAGTCGATGGCGGCAACAACGGCATCGCGGCCCTCGTCCCGGCGCTCCTGTTCCTGCCGCAGGTGTCGACGCAAGGCGGACCGTTCAGCGCCTATGCCCATATCGCCACCGCCAACGGCGTCGTGATCGGCAATATCGGCACCCGCCCGGTCCCCGGCGATGCCGCGTTCCTCGCCAGGACCCGATCGGAAAAATTCGGCTTCGAGGCGGAAATATCGATGCCGCGCGGCCATGTGATCGCCGGCCACGCCGATTTGCAGTGGCTCAGCCTGTTTGCCACCGGCGCGATCATCATGATCCTCGGCATATTTTCCGTCGTCGTGGCGCGGCGCCGGCCGGGCGACCCGGTGGCCGAGATCGAGCGTGCGCTGCGCGCCGGGGAATTCGTGCCCTACTATCAGCCGATCGTGGATATCCGCTCCGGCCAGTTGCGCGGGGCCGAGGTGCTGGTGCGCTGGCGCAAATCCGACGGCACGCTGGTGTTGCCCGGCGCCTTCATTCCGCTTGCCGAGTCGAGCGGCCTGATCCGCGAGATGACGCGCGACCTGATGCGGCGGGTTTGCGCCGAAGCCGGCAACGCCCTTGGCCGCCGCCCGGCGCTGAAAATCTCGTTCAATTTCGCCGGACAATTGTTCAGCGACGAGAAAATCGTCAAGGACGTGCGCAACATCTTTTTCGCTTCCCCGATCAAGCTCGGGCAGGTGGTTCTGGAAGTGACCGAGCGCGACCCGATCGAGAATTTCACCGCCACCCGGCAGACCATCGCCGCGCTCCAGGGGCTCGGCGTGCGCATCGCCATCGACGACGTCGGCACCGGCCACAGCGGGTTGTCCTACATGCTCAAGCTCGGCGTCGACATCATCAAGATCGACAAGATGTTCGTCGACGCCATCGGCACCGACCGCAACTCGACCACCATCGTGGAGACCCTGGTCGACCTCGCGCACAACATGCGCATGGACGTGGTGGCCGAAGGCGTGGAGAATTTCGAGCAGGTGATGTATTTGCGCGAGCTCGGCGTCCGTTCGGCGCAAGGCTACGTGTTCGCGCCGCCGCTGCCCGGCAAAAGCTTCCTGCAACTGATCGAAGCGATGGACCCGCAGGCCGCGGCGCAGCCCGCGCCCGATGTGGCGTTGACCGAGGCGGAAGTCAGCGCCGCCTGAACGCCGATCTGGATCGGCCGGATATGAAAAGGGGCGGCCTTTCGGCCGCCCAGTCTGAACGCCACGCGGGAGGAACCTCTTAACGGGCCAGCCACCGCCAGCCCGCGTGACTGAATTTCAGCCGTGACTTCGTCATGGGCAGGCCGATTCGTCAAACGTAATTTATCGATTTTATGACGACGGGCGCGGTCCGTGACCGCCGCGCAACAATGGCGGGACGCTGCTACTCGCCGGCCAGTTCCTGCTCGATCGCCGCGATCAGGCGCGGATCGTTGGGTTCCACCGCCGACGTGAAGCCGGCCCGCAGGCGGCCGTCGCGACCAACGAGATATTTGTGAAAGTTCCAGCGCGGGGCGTCCTGCGGGCGCTCCTGCGCCGCCCATCGGTAGAACGGATGCGCGTCGGCGCCCTTCACCGCGACCTTTTCGGTGAGGGGGAAGGTGACATGGTAGTCATCCTGCGCGGTTTTCACGATCTCGGCTTTACCGCCGGGTTCCTGCCCGCCGAAATCGTTGGACGGAACCCCGAGCACAACCAGGCCGCGGTCGCGGTAGCGCGTCCACAGCGCCTGCAGACCGGTATATTGCGGGGTGTAGCCACACAGCGAGGCGGTGTTGACCACCAGGACCGGGTGGCCGGCGAAGGACGAGAGCAGGATTTCGCCGCCGTCGAGGCCCTTGAAGGTGAAGGCATAGGCCGTCACGCGGCTCATGGTGGTGGCCCATGCGAAGCGGGGGAAAAGCCCCGCCGCGGCGAGCCCCAGCAGCAATCGGCGGCGGTCGATCATGGCGGCGACTATAGCCGCCGCGGCCGTGCGACCTGGACAAATTTGCGTGAGCGGGACGTGCCGGCCGGGCCTAGGCGGCCTGCGCGAAACGCACCGTGGTTTCGAACGCGTAGCCGCAGGCTTCGCATTGCCAGAGATGGCGCACGCGGCGCTCGTCGAGCAGTTCCGACCATTCCGGCATGAACAGGTGATTGCCGCATTGCGCGCATTCGATCTGCGCGCGTTTTGCGGCGGGTCTTGTGTCAGGTCTTGCGGCGGTGCGGGCGTTGGAATCCATGGGGCGTCCTCCGTTTTATGTTTTTACCTGCGGCCCCCGACCCCGTTCATTGGCGGCATGGTAACGCGGCGGCAGCGGGAGTGAAGCAGCAGGGCTGACGTAACAACAACCGACTCCGATGAAATTTTTGCGACGGAACGGCAGACAGATTGAGTCAAAGTTGCGGCGATGACGTGCACCGGCCGTATGGCTGGGACGCGGCGAAACCGGCCGCGCTCATGTTTTTGTGATGTGTGGGAGGGGCGCGGTTCAGCTATACCGCGCGCGATACAACGCAACTTTGGGGGATCAGCCTTGCTGCACGTCGAACGACCGGCCGAAGTTACGGCCGCTGCGCCGAAAAGCGCCCTCGAGCGCTACGCGCCTTACGCGCTTTCCATCCTGCGCATCGTGGTGGCGCTGCTGTTTTTCGAGCACGGTCTGGCAAAAATGATCGGGTTCCCGAAAGGCCCGCCGCTGCCCATCGATTTCAGCCTGCACTGGTTTTCCGGCCTGATCGAATTCGTCGGCGGCGCGCTGTTTGCCGCCGGCCTGTTCTCGCGCACAGCGGCCTTCATCATGTCGGGCGAGATGGCCTTCGCCTATTTCCTCAGCCACGCGCCGCACGGCTTTTTCCCGATGCTCAACCGCGGCGAGGACGCGGTTCTATTCTGCTTCATCTTCCTCTATTTCGCGTTCGCCGGCCCCGGGCCCGTAAGCCTCGACGCGCTGTTTGCCCGCCGGCGCGGCTGACGGCGGCCTTGCCTCGGTAGACATTGCGTTGAATCATGACGCCGCCGCGCCCCATGCCCGGGCGCGAGGATGGCCGCCATGAGCCAGACCGTCGCCACGCCGCGCACCAAGGTCAAGACGCAGACGCAGCGCCCGCCGCTGTGGAAGGTCATCCTGCTCAACGACGACTACACGCCGCGCGAATTCGTCGTCCTTGTGCTCAAGGCGGTGTTCCGCATGAACGAGAGCCAGGCCTACAAGGTCATGATGACCGCGCACCAGCGCGGCGCCTGCGTGATCGCGGTCTATACCAAGGACGTCGCCGACACCAAGGCGAAAGAGGCGACCGAAATGGGCAAGGCCAAAGGCTATCCGCTCTATTTCACCACCGAGAAGGAAGAATAGTGCCGCCCGCGCCGGCTCCGGATCGTTCTAATTTTCTGCAACTTGTCGCGGCTCGACTAGGTAGTTCTACATAGCCGCCGCCGCAAAATGCCGCCGCAGTTCTTGCAAGGGGGTTCCCATGCGAGAGTGGTACCTGGCCTTGGCGCCGGTCGCGGCGATCGTCTATTTCATCGTCTTCCAGGACCAGTTCAACGCGATCATCGGCTGGGCCGGAGGGTTCGTGCACTAGCGGGCAGGGCCGCGTCCCCCGCCGCACGGGTCCGATCCGCGTGCTATAAACCGGGCCGCGCCTGGGAGGCGCCGCCATGGCCGGACATTGCACGCATCTCGCCACGATCAAAGACGTCACGCCGTCGGCGCGCGGCTGCGAGGAATGCCTGAAGACCGGCAGCCCGTGGGTGCACTTGCGCCTCTGCCGCGCCTGCGGCCATGTCGGCTGCTGCGACGATTCCCCCAACCGCCACGCCACCAAGCATTTCCACGCGACCGGCCACCCGATCATCGAGGGCTACGATCCGCCGGAAGGCTGGGGCTGGTGCTATGTCGACGAGGAAATGGTCGCGCTCGAGCACAAGACGAAACAGCTCGGCCCGATCAAGCGTTGGGTGTGAGCGGCCGCTACTGTCCGCAATTCCACATGTAGCCGATCGGCGTGCGCACGTAGCAGGGACCGAAGCCGCCCCCGTTCCAGCGCCCGCGGTAGAAGCGCGGCCAGGCCGGGCCGTAGTAACGCGGCCCATATAGCCGGTCGTAGTGTTCCCAGCGCTCGCGCGCGACGACCTCGGGCGGCCGGTAGCCGGGCAGGAAGCCGTATTCGCGCTCGTGGCGGGTGAGGGGGCGCTTTTTGTGCACGACGTGTTTTTTGGTCGCGGCGGCCGGATTGTCCGCCGGTGCGGCGACCGCGGCCGGCGCAAGCGACAGGGCGAAAGCGACGGCAAGGGCGGCTGACAGAGAGCGCGACATGAGGAGACTTCTAGCACGATTGTGCGGCGGCCATAGGCGGCGGCGTTCGTGGTGGAAGTGAGGCGCCCTGATACCGCGCCCTGGTGTGCCGTCTCTTCACAAGGATTGTTTTCAGCCCCAAGTTGTCGGACAGTTTTGGCGGCCGGCGGTTTACGCCGCGGCGAAGCCTTGGGTCCAGGGGGCCGGCATGGCGCAACGCGTTCTCATCACCGCCGGGGCCGCCGGCATCGGCCGCGAATTTGCCCGCGCCTTCGCCGCAAACGGCGCCAGCATCTTCACCTGCGACATCGACGAGAAATCGCTTTCCGCGCTGGCAAAGGAAATCCCCGGCCTCATCGCCAGGCACTGCGACATGGCGAGACGCGCCGACATCGAGGCCATGGTGCCGGAGGCGGTGAAGGCGCTCGGCGGGCTCGACGTGCTCATCAACAATGCCGGCATCGCCGGCATGACGCTGCCCGTCGAGCAATACCCGCCCGACGACTGGGACGAGGTGATGGCCGTCAACCTCACTGCCATGTTCGACGTGACGCGGCTCGCCATCCCGGCGCTGAAGGCCGCGGGCGGCGGCGCCATCATCAACATGAGCTCGATCGCCGGCCGTTTCGGCTTCAAAAACCGCTCGCCCTACGCCGCGACCAAATGGGGCGTGATCGGCTTCACCAAGACGCTGGCGATGGAGCTCGGCGAATTCGGCATCCGCGCCAACGCGATCGCGCCCGGCGCGGTTGCGGGCGACCGCATCCAGCGCGTGTTCCGCGGCCGCGCGCAGATTTCCGGGCGCAGCATGGAAGACGTGCAGGCGGACGCCTTCGCGCAACAGTCGATCGACGGCTTCATCGACCCGAAAGACATCGCGCAGCTTGCGGTGTTTCTGGCGAGCGATGCGGCGAAAAGCATATCGGGGCAGGTGCTGCCGATCGATAACGACCGGCAGCGGGCGTAGGCGCCGCCGGCGCGCTAGCCGATGAGCAGCAACAACACCGTGCCGGCGGTGAGGATCGCGAGCCGGATGGGCGGCGTCGCCACCGGCGACAGCGCGAAGGCGGCAAGACCGATCACGGCGATGGGGATGGTCAAGGCCGGCAGCACGCCGACATCGCGGCCGACCGCGGCCTCGGCCGCCACCACGCCGAGACCCCAGCCGCAGGGCAGCGCCATGACGACGGCGGCGGTGACGACGAGCCAGGACGGGATGCGCATGGCGGGCCCCCTCGGCCAGCGGCCGTTGAGCGGCGAGTCGCCCGCGGCTGTCAAGCCGGCGGCAACGATGCCGGCAAGCGATCCCCCGCAGCGCCGCGGCGGCGGACGTCTTCGCCGCGGTTGATTTACGCGGATCGGTCGCCGCGCTGCCCGGTACATATTTGTACCTATTGACAAAGGAAAATGATAGGTACTAATAGGTACGACGAACATAGAACGGAAAATGCTGGAGTGGCGCAATGTCTAAATATGAACCGCTGGGCGAGTACCTGAAGAACCAGGGCAAGGACCTGGTGCCGATGACCTTCACCGAGATCGAGCGCGTGACCGGCGTGAAGCTGCCGGCTTCGGCGACGAAATACCGGCCGTGGTGGTCGAACAACCCCGACAACAGCGTGCTCACCAAAGTCTGGCTCGATGCCGGCTATGAGAGCGAGCAGGTGGACATGGAAAAGCGCAAGCTGGTGTTCCGCCGCGTGCGCGCGGCGAAGGCGGGCGAGGACACGAAGGGCGAAGAGAAGCCGTTTCACCCGCTTTGGGGCCACATGAAGGGCATGGTTCGCATCATGCCCGGTGTGGATATCACGCAGCCGGCTGATCCTGATTTGGCAGATTACCTTGACGCCAAATATGGGCCTGAAAAGCGGGAGGGCTGAGTGCGGCCCATCCTGCTCGATACCTGCACGCTCATCTTTCTCAACGAGCAGGCGCCCCTTGCGGCTCCGGCTGTTGCAACAATGCGTGCCGCCAAGGAAGACGGCCTGACCTATATCTCGCCGATTTCGGCGTGGGAGATCGGTTCGCTCACGTCGCGTGGGCGTCTGCAACTGCTCACCCGGCCGGAGCGCTGGTTCGCCAATCTGTTCGAGGTGCCGGGTGTGAAGCTCGCCGAGATGTCGCCGGACCTGCTGATCGCGTCATCCTTTCTGCCGGGCAAGCCGCCGCGCGATCCGTTCGACCGCATCATCGTCGCCACCGCGCGCGAGCTCGGCGCGACGTTGATCACGCGCGACCGCGCGCTGCTGTCGTATGGCGAGCAGGGGCATGTGAGTGTGGTGGAGTGTTGAGCTCTGCAAGGTCATGGCCGGACTTGTCCCGACCATCTCTCGCCTCACAATCTAACCGCGTGAAGATGACGGTCGGCCGCTTCATGTGGATAGACCTGGCGCAGGCGCAATAACTGGGGCGTTGCGGCGCCGGCGCCGAATTGCCGCGCGCCATTGTTATTCCGGAGGAGAAAGGCGCGTGCAGGGTGCGGCCGGGGGAGTGAATCGCGAGGACGCAAAACAATTTGCCACGTTACCCGAATGCGATCTGGTTGCTTATAGAAGGTTTACAACCAAAGGTGAAGAGGGTTACTGTCATCTTGTTCAAAAGGTCGAATGAGATTTCATTTGGGTGATTGATGGAATGGGACCGATTGCTTTCGGTCGAACGGTTAGGCCGTGAAAACGAGAAGCTGCAACCGCGGCCCGGTCGCTCTCAGTTCGAGTCGGATGTTGGCAGAATAACTTTTTCTAGCCCGTTTCGTCGGCTGGGCCGAAAGACTCAAGTTCATCCTTTGGCACCAAATGATCACATCCATACGCGCCTTACTCACAGTATGGAGGTTGCATATGTTGGTCGCGGGCTGGGAAAGGAACTGGCGATACGCGTGCACTCGGACTTACCTAAGGGATACACGGCAGACGATTTGGGCACGATCGTTCAAGCCGCCTGTCTAGCCCATGATCTTGGAAATCCGCCGTTTGGTCATGGCGGTGAAGAAGGAATGAGTCATTGGTTTCAAACGAACGGGCCAAACGTTTTTAAGAATTTATCGGAAGATCACAAGCGCGACTTGATCTCAGTCGAGGGCAATGCGCAGGGATTTCGAATTGTCTCGCAGATAGAAAATCATCTATTTAAGGGCGGTTTACATCTTACTTATGCGACATTGGGCGCGTTTCACAAATATCCGTGGACGATTCGAAAGGGACAAAGGAAGTTTGGGGCGTTCCTGTCGGAGGAAGGTCTACTTAATCAGGTCGCCGAAAAACTCGGGTTAGTTTCGACGGGGGCGTCTTCATGGTGTCGTCACCCTCTAGCTCACCTCGTCGAGGCAGCTGATGACATCTGCTATTCAACAATTGATCTGGAGGACGCCGTAGAGCTTAAGATTCTTTCATTTGGTGAAGTAACTGAGTTCTTTTTGGAAGCATTTGATCAGACTGAAAGGGAGAAAATCCAAAGTTCGTTTATGCCCGGTGACAATCATCGAATTAACTTTGCTCGGCTCCGGGGGCACATTTTTGACAAGGCGATCTCGACGGCGATTGATACTTATATGCAAGCGTATCCAGAGATAATGGCTGGAAAATACGATGGGAATATTTTTGACCTACTGGATCATGATCATCCAGTATTCAGAATAATTTACGGGGCGAAGGCGTTAGGACGGAAAAAAGTATATACGGATATCAAAAAAGTCGAAATGGAGATCGGTTGTTATGCAACTTTCGATACTTTACTTACTGAGTTCTGTAATGCCGCTCTTAATCAGGCCGAAGTTCTAAATAATAAAAGCGGAGAGATATCATTAACATGGAAGTCGGGGCACTTACTGCAGCTGCTCGGTGATCATGGCCCCACCATGAGCTATTCCCCGCGCGGCGGCTGGACGCCCTATCAGTGTCTGCGACGAGTCATCGATTTCATCACAGGTATGACTGACAACTATGCCGTTTACTTGGCTGGCCAACTGCAGGGCATGGCTGTTGCTGGCGTCCAGCGGCCGTAGGTTTAATTCCGTTTCAAGTATTCGCTTAATGAGCGTGCTCCCGACTCTTCCAGCAGCGTATCTAGTTTCATATCGCCGCGATGCCCTGGCGCAAAATCCTCCCCATAAGTTTTACGCAATGTATCAACCCGTGTGTTTCCATTTTTCTGGCGAATTTCGCCATCGAGATCACGGTAACGTTCGTCTAGCCCGATCCTTTTCATTTTGTCCTCCGCAGGCCTCTGCCCGAATCCCCAACATTGTACCCTGTTCGTTCTAATTCTAAAAGATGGCTTCGAAGTTTCGAACAGTCTTTAAAAAGACGCGGGTTGAAACAAAACGGGCGCAGTGTAAAGACTGCGCCCGTCGGGTCTGAATCCTGAAAAGCGTGCCGCTAGTCGCTTACTCAGCTACCCTTACGAACACCCCGTCGTCGACCCGCACGTGTCGCACTTCATGCAGGTGCCGTTGCGCACCAGCGTGAAGTTGCCGCATTCGCCGCAGGCCTCGCCCTCGTAGCCCTTGGCGCGCGCTTCGGCGCGTTTCTCGGAGGCCGCCTGCTTGGCGTGCGTGCGCGCGTCGGCGGGGTCGATGCGCTGCTCAAGCTGCTCGGTCGGCGAAAGCCGCGCCTCCGGCTCGGCCTTCAGCGCGGTCGCGGCGCCCGAGAAGGCGGTGACATTGCCGCCGACCGCCTCGGCGCCGACGCTCGAGCCGCTCACCACGGAGAGACGGTCGGTGCGCGAGCGCGTCAGCCCGCGCGAGACATAGTTCGAGGCGGGCGCGGGCTTTCCTTCCGTCTCGCCCTTGCCGAGCGCGTCGAAGCCACTCTCGCTCGGATCGACATGCGCGAGGTCGAAGCGCTCGAGATAGGAAACCGCGAGTTCGCGGAACACATAGTCGAGGATCGAGGTCGCGTATTTGATCGAGTCGTTGCCCTGCACGGGTCCCTGCGGCTCGAAGCGCGTGAAGGTGAAGGCGTCGACATATTCCTCGAGCGGCACGCCGTATTGCAGGCCGAGCGAGATGGCGATGGCGAAGTTGTTGAGCAGCGAGCGGAGCGCCGCGCCTTCCTTGTGCATGTCGACGAAGATTTCGCCGAGCCGTCCGTCGTCGTATTCGCCGGTGCGCAGGTACACCTTGTGCCCGCCGACCACGGCCTTCTGCGTGTAGCCCTTGCGCCGCGAGGGCAGCTTCTCGCGCTCGCGCAGCACGGTGATGCGCTCGACGATCTTCTCGACCACCTTCTCGGCAAGGCCGGTGGCGCGCGCCGCCGCGGGCCGCTCGATGAAGGCTTCCACCGCGTCGTCCTCGTCCTCCTCGTCGGCGATGAGCTGCGAGTTGAGCGGCTGCGACAGCTTGGAGCCGTCGCGGTAGAGCGCGTTTGCCTTCAGCGCCAGCTTCCAGGACAGGAGATAGGCCTGTTTGCAGTCGTCGACCGTGGCGTCGTTCGGCATGTTGATGGTCTTGGAGATGGCGCCCGAGATGAACGGCTGCGCCGCCGCCATCATGCGGATGTGGCTTTCCACGGAGAGATAGCGCTTGCCGGTGCGCCCGCACGGATTGGCGCAGTCGAACACCGGGTAATGCGCGGGTTTCAGATGCGGCGCGCCTTCCACCGTCATGGCGCCGCAGACATGGATGTTGGCGGCCTCGATCTCGCGCCTGGAAAAGCCGAGCGCGGCGAGCAGGTCGAAACTGGGCAGGCTCAGGTCCTCGGCCGAAATGCCGAGCTTGTCGCGGCAGAAGTCCTCGCCCAGCGTCCACTTGTTGAAGGCGAATTTGATGTCGAAGGCGGTCGGCAGCGCCTTCTCGATCCTGGCGATGGCCTCCTCGGTGAAGCCCTTGGCCTTCAGCGTCGTGTGGTTGATGCCGGGGGCCTGCGCCAGCGAGCCGTGGCCGACCGCATAGACCTCGATCTCCGCGATGTCGGCTTCGGAATAGCCGAGCGTGCGCAAGGCCTCGGGCACCGCGCGGTTGATGATCTTGAAATAGCCGCCGCCGGCAAGTTTCTTGAACTTGACCAGCGCGAAGTCGGGCTCGATGCCCGTGGTGTCGCAGTCCATGACCAGGCCGATGGTGCCGGTCGGCGCGATCACGGTTGCCTGCGCGTTGCGGTAGCCGTGCTTTTCGCCGAGCGCGAGCGCGCGGTCCCAGGCCGCTTTCGCGTGCGCGATCAGGTTCTGGTCGGGGCAGGCGAGGTGATCGAGCGGCACCGGCGGCATCGCCACCTTCTCGTAGCCGGTGCGCTCGTTATAGGCGGCGCGGCGGTGGTTGCGGATCACGCGCAGCATGTGCTCGCGGTTTTTCTTGAAGCCGGGGAAGGGTCCGAGCTTTTCCGCCATTTCGGCGGAGGTGGCGTAGGAAACGCCGGTCATGATGGCGGTGAGCGCGCCGCCGATGGCGCGGCCAGCGTCCGAATCGTAAGGGATGCCGGAGGTCATCAGCAGGCCGCCGATATTGGCGTAGCCGAGGCCGAGCGTGCGGAACTCGTAGGAGAGCTGCGCGATCTGCTTGGAAGGGAACTGCGCCATCAGCACCGAGATTTCCAGCACGACGGTCCACAGCCGCACCGCGTGCTCATAGGACTCGACGTCGAACTTGCCGGTCTTCACGTCGCGGAAGGTGAGCAGGTTCATGGACGCGAGATTGCAGGCGGTGTCGTCGAGGAACATGTATTCCGAGCACGGATTGGACGCGCGGATTTCGCCCGAGGCCGGGCAGGTGTGCCAGTCGTTGACGGTCGTGTGGTATTGCAGGCCCGGATCGGCCGAGGCCCAGGCGGCGTAGCCGATCTTTTCCCACAGCGCGCGGGCGTCGAGCGTTTTCGCGACTTTGCCGTTCTTGCGGTAGGTCAGGTCCCACTTGGCGTCGCTCTCGACCGCCTTGAGGAAGCCGTCGGTGACGCGCACCGAATTGTTGGAGTTCTGCCCGGAGACGGTGAGATAGGCTTCCGAATCCCAGTCGGTGTCGTAGATCGGGAATTCAATGTCCTTGTAGCCCTGGCGGGCGAACTGGATGACGCGCTTGATGAAATTGTCCGGCACGTAGGCTTTGCGCGCGAGCTTGATTTCGCGCTTTAAGGCCGGGTTCTTTTCCGGCGAGAAGCAGTCGTCGCCCGAGCCCTCGCAGTTCACGCAGGCCTTGAGCACGGCTTTCAGGTGCTTCTGGTTGATCCTGGAGCCGGTGACGAGCGCCGCCACCTTCTGCTCTTCCTTCACCTTCCAGTCGATATAGGTCTCGATGTCGGGGTGATCGACGTCGACGATCACCATCTTGGCCGCGCGCCGCGTGGTGCCGCCCGACTTGATGGCGCCGGCGGCGCGGTCGCCGATCTTGAGGAAGCTCATCAGGCCGGACGAGCGGCCGCCGCCGGACAGCTTTTCGCCTTCGCCGCGCAGCGCCGAGAAATTGGTGCCGGTGCCGGAGCCGTATTTGAACAGGCGCGCCTCGCGCACCCACAGATCCATGATCCCGCCTTCGTTGACGAGATCGTCATTGATGCCCTGGATGAAGCAGGCGTGCGGCTGCGGATGCTCGTAGGAGGATTTGGATTTCGTCAGCTTGCCCGTCTCGTAGTCGCAATAGTAGTGACCCTGGCTCGGCCCGTCGATGCCGTAGGCCCAGTGCAGGCCGGTGTTGAACCACTGCGGCGAGTTGGGCGCGCAGATTTGCGCGGCGAGCATGTAGCGCATTTCGTCGAAGAAGGCGCGGGCGTCGTCCTCGCTGTCGAAGTAGCCGCCCTTCCAGCCCCAATAGGTCCAGGTGCCGGCGAGCCGGTCGAAAACCTGCTTGGAAGAACATTCGCCGATGAGGCGCTCTTTTTCCGGCAGAAGAGCAAGTTGCTCGTCGTCGGCAACCGAGCGCCACAGGAATGCCGGGACGGTGTTCTCCTCGATTCTCTTCAGACGTGCCGGCACGCCGGCCTTGCGGAAATATTTTTGCGCCAGCACGTCGGAGGCGACCTGCGACCACGATTCCGGCACCTCGACATTGTCGAGCTTGAACACCACCGACCCGTCCGGGTTGCGTATCTCGCTGGTGGTGAAACGGAATTTGATGCCCGCATAGGCCGATTGGCCGTCTTTGGTGTAGCGCCGTTCGATCCGCATAGTCGTCTCTAGCCCCTTGAATGCCGGGCGGCTGGCGGCCGCCCAATTATCCCTGACGGACCTGCCCGTGTCCGCCTGTTTTGCTCGCAACGCTGTTCGACACCGTTTTCTTCAGTTAGGCCGGCTCCCTGGCGCCGGCACCGGCTGATCGCCGATTTTTGAGCCGTCGCGCGCAGAAACCCCCTGTCCCGAAACACCATTTCTGGCGCGGGGTGCTGGCGCTCGGCATCGTTTTGGAAGCTCGGCGGGAACCGAAAACGCAACCCACGCAACACACCAAAGCTAGGAGGACTCATTACGCGCGTCAACAACAGATAGTGATCAAATCTGAATCAAACACTAAGTCTTGTGGTTAAGCGGCTAACTTCGGGGATAACCCCCGCAAAACCAGCCTCAGTATTGAGCGATCCGCGGGTCACGGAAAGCATTTTTATCGGCGCGGCGGGGTAGGTTTTTATGCCTTCGCGTATGACGGAAAAATGACGCAAAAACGCGGCTTCACGAATTGCCGCGGCAAAAACCACCGCTTTGCGCGGCCGGGGATAAGGCCGGGAAAAGCCGCGGGGTCGGTCCGCGGGAGTCGCTGATTCTCAAAATAAGGTCAGTGCCTTAGTGGCAAAGCGCGGGGCTTGGTGGAGGGTGGCGGCGATACCCACCCCTGTGAATTTGATTTCGTCGCTTGGCGGGAGACGCCCATCGCAATGACGCTTTATGAAAAAGGCGGACCCGCATGGGGGCCCGCCTTTCGCACCGGCACTGTCATCGCAGCCATCAATGTCGCTGGGGCGGAACTAGGCGACTCGCGCCCCCCGCTGATGAATTCGTAGGCAGCTTAACCGCACCCCGCGGCCGAACGCAACTTGCAACCCCCCGCGCTCTTTTTTGCGCCGGTCAGTGAAAGCTCGCCGCCAGCGAAACCACCTGACCGTCCAGCCCGTTGAACCCGTGATAGGCGCGCGCCTCGCAAGGGTTGCCGGAACTCGTGCCGCCCTCGAGCCATTTGACGCTGGCCCGCCCCGCCGCCCAGCGAATGAAAGGCTGCACGCCGGCCGGCAAGGTCCAGCGGCACGAATCGTTGCGGTGTTCGATCACCAGCGTGCGCGGCAGCGCGGCGGGCGAACCGAGGATATTCGCGACGTTTTCACGGCCCCCCGATTCGTCGGTCAAGAAGCCCGAGGTTAGGATCAGCGCATCCGGCCTTGCGCCATGCGCGATACCGTAAGCGGCGCGCAGCGTTCCGCGGCTTGTCGCGATCACGGTGACCGGCCGCTTGATGGCCGCCATATATTTCACCGCGCCGGACAGATCGATGTCGGCGTCGACAACCAGGACCGCGAGGCCGCGGGCACGGTACGCGTCGCGGGTGCGCACCAGCTGATTGCCGCGCAATCTGGTGATGGAGCCGCCGGGGCCGGCGCCGATATAGCCGTCGCCTCCCGGCATCAGGATGACGCTGGCATGGGGCGCGGCGGGCCGCAGCAGCACGGCTTTCGATCCGCCGATATCCACCGTTTCCTGCGCCAATGCCGCGTTATGGACGAGCGACAGCATTGCCGTCGCCACGAGCGAAATTCCGCAACGGCGAAAATTCATGGCTGCACCTGATGGTTTTGCGTTGCCGGGAAAATATTGTGGCCGTTCCGAACGAAGGGAGCAACCCGGCCGCGGGCCGCTGTTTCAATTGCCGGCCGCCGGCTTCCCGCGTCTGGCCGCTCGGCGCCGAGGCGGTAAGTCGCCGGAGTTCGCCGCGAAGCTGACCTCGGCGCGCCGATGCGGCAGTGCTTCCGGGTGATACTGCTGCAGGAAATCGATCAATCGTTCGCGTACTTCGCAGCGCAGGTCGAAGGATTGGCCGGCCGAGCGTGCGCTCATGAGGCAGCGCAGTTCGATCGTGTTTTCCCTGGCGTCGGTGACCTGCAGGTTCACAACCTTGCCGTCCCAGTTCTTCGAGGCCTTGACGATCTCGGCGAGCTTGTCGCGGATAACGCCGACCGGCGCGCGGTAATCGACATAGATCATGGTGGTGCCGAGCAGCGCCGAGCCTTCGCGCGTCCAGTTCTGGAACGGCTTCTCGATGAAATAGGACAGTGGCACAATCATGCGCCGCCAGTCCCACAGCCGCACCACGACGTAAGTGGACGTGATTTCCTCGATGGTGCCCCATTCGTTTTCGACGACCACCGCGTCGTCGATGCGGATCGGCTGCGTCATCGCCAGTTGCACGCCGGCGAACAGATTGCTCAGTACCGGCCGCGCCGCGAGGCCGGCGACAATGCCCGCCACCCCGGCGCTGGCGAACAGGCTCACGCCATATTGCCGCACCGGCTCGAAGGTCATCAGCGCGGCGCCGAAGGTGACGATCATCACCAGCACGTCGCCTGCGCGCAACAAAACGCGCACCTGCGTGACGTGCTTGCGGGCCAGCAGGTTATCGTCGACGTCGAGCCGGAACTGCCGCAAATAGAAATCCGCGGCGATATCGAGCGCGGCGATTGCCGCCCAGCCGACCAGTCCGATCACCGCCATCAGCAGGAAACGCGCCATCCATGCGGTCGTATCGGGATCGAGCGGCGCGACGGGAAGCGCGATCACCATCGCCAGGATGAACAGACCGAGCCGGGTCACCCCGCGCATCTGGGTGAAAACGGTGAAAACGTAAGGGTAGCGTTCGGCAAACGCGGCGCGCAGCAGCTTGCGCACGGTTCTGTGCAGCGAAATGGCGATGACCACGGCGAGCAGCAGAATGATGACCGCCACCACCGGGTCGGGCAGCCAGATGAGCAGGGTCTTGATGGAGCTCAGGGCGGTTCGGATCGAATCCATGCGAGTTTAATAGCATCCCGGGTGTTGCGGCGAATATGCTGGCTCCGCCTATGTGCGCGCTGGACAGCGGCACGGCGAGGTGGCAGAACGCCGCGTATTCAATGTTTTTCAATGCGTGGCCGCGATGAAAAGTTTCTTGCTGAAGCTGTTCACCTGGTGGAATTCGCAGACCTTCGGAACCCAGTTCTGGACCTGGATGTACGGCGAAAAAGTCGGCGAGGACGAGTTCGGCAACCGCTACTACCGCACGCGCGGCGGCAAGATCGACCCGCGCATGCTCGGCTTCGAGCGCCGCTGGGTGATCTTCAACGGCTATTCGGAGGCTTCGACCATTCCGCCGTCATGGCACGGCTGGATGCATCACACCGTCGATACGCCGCCGACCAGGGAAGACTACAAGCCGCACGGCTGGGAAAAACCGCACCGGCCAAACATGACCGGCACCCCCGGCGCGTACCGGCCGTCCGGCTCGACGCTCGCGACGGGAAGGCGGCCCAAGGCGACTGGTGACTACAAGGCGTGGACGCCGGAGCGCTAACGGGGCGGGCGAGGCCGGCATGGTCGCCCTTTCGCTGCCGTATTCGCCGTGTTAACCGAGCCCTGCCCAGGGCAAGCGGCGAATCCGCGCCGGTTCCCAAGCGGGAAAATCCGGCTTCATGGCGCGATCCCGTTTCTCGATTTGCTTGCTTGCGGTTGGCGCGCTGCCGTTGGTTGCGGCGCTTGCGGGTCCATCATTTGCGCAACAGGGCACGATCGTTGACGACGAGGCGCCGCCGCGGCCGCCGGCCGACATTCCGGGCCTGCCGCCGCTAGCGCCGCCGACAAACTATCCCGGCCAATATCCCGCGCCGCCGCCGCGCGATTATCCGCGCAACAACGCGCCGCCGCGCCCGGCCGTCCGCGCCGATCAGCCGCCGACGCAGCCGCTGCCGGCGCCGATGAGTTTGCCGCCGGCGAGCCGGCCTGGCGGCGGCACGATCCAATCGCAACCGCTTGCGCCGCTGCCGGGCACCGCGCCGCAGCAGGCTAATCCGCAAGCCCAGCCTCCGGTGGCCCCCGGCGCTCCGGCCCAATCGGCGCCGGGACTTGCTCCGACGGTTCGCCCGCAGCATGGCGCGCCGGCGCAGCCGGCCGATACCTCGCCGCAACCCGGCGATGAAGTCGTGGTCGAGCCGCCGCCGCAGCGGATCAACAATCCGACCGCGGTATTTGCCGGCCTCGACAAGATCACCGGCCGGATCATTTCCTTCGACGTCGCCATCAACGAAACCGTGCAGTTTGGCGCGCTGCAAGTGACGCCGCGCGTCTGCTATTCACGGCCGCCGACCGAAACGCCGAACACCGACGCCTTCGTCGAAGTCGACGAGGTGACGCTCCAGGGCGAGATCAAGCGAATTTTTACCGGCTGGATGTTCGCGGCGAGCCCCGGCCTGCATGCGGTCGAGCATCCGATCTACGACGTGTGGCTCACCGACTGCAAAGGCGGACAAAATCCAAATCTGGCGGAAGCCCCGCCCGAGCCGCCGCCGCCCAAGCAGCCGGTGCGCACGCCGCCGAAGCGCCCGCCGCCGCAGCCGCGCGCCCAGCAACCCGGATCGCTGCCGGCGCTGCGCTAACGCAGAAACGCCAGCGCTTCCTCGCCGCCGATCGGACGGTCGAGCGCCAGCGCGCCGTAATCGGCCTCGCCGAGTAGAGCCTCCTCCAGCAGCCGGTGATAGCGCCGCTTTTGCACCTCGACCGCGCCGAAAGTCCTCAGGTGATCGGTCACATACTGGGTGTCCAGCAGGCTGTAGCCGCCGGCGATGAGACGCGCGACGAGATGCACCAGCGCGATCTTGGATGCGTCGCGCGCGCGGTGGAACATGCTTTCACCGAAGAACGCGCGGCCGAGTGAGACACCGTAGAGCCCGCCTACCAATGCCGGCCCGTCATAGACTTCAACGGTATGGCAATGCCCGCGCTCGAACAGGCTGCGGTAGATCTTGCGGATGCGCATATTGATCCAGGTGCGGGCGCGGTCGGGCTTTTCTTCCGCGCAGCCCTCGATCACCGCGTCGAAATCCCGGTTCACCCATACCGTAAATGGAGTCGCGCGCACGCTGCGCACCAGGCGTTTGGGCAAATGGAAGCCTTCGAGCGGAATGATGCCGCGCATGTCCGGCTCGATCCAGTAGAGCGCGGGGTCGTCCGCGCTTTCCGCCATCGGGAATATGCCGCAGGCGTAGGCCTTGAGCAGCACTTCCGGGGTGATTTCGATCGTCGAGTTTTCGCGGTTGGCCATGCGGACCGGTATCGGGTGGTGGACGCCTCATTCTAGGCGCCGGCGGGCCGGCTGGGGAGCACGGATTTTAACCGGACAATGACCATGACCCGTTAAAACTGGCGAAAGATTGAACACAACTCGCCGTCGGGCGTTGAGCGGTCTGATGCCGGGGCGCGGCCGGCGGAACCGGAACTTGTGGGGATCGGCGCATATGCCAGAGCGGCGGGCGAGCGTCCTCGTAGTCGAGGACGAGTTGCTGATCAGCGAGCTGATCGCCGAAGCCCTGTGTGAGAACGGATTCGCCGTTCACACCGAGGCTGAAGGCGAAGCGGCCCTGCGCTATCTCGAATCGGGGGCGCGGGTGGATGTGCTGTTCACCGACATCAATTTGCCCGGTCACATGGACGGCTCAATGCTGGCGCAGAAAGTGCGCGCGCGCCGCCCGGAGCTGCCGATCGTCTATTGTTCCGGGCGCTATTCGCCCTCCGCGCTGGCGCCGGCGGTGCCGCGCTCCGTTTTCGTGCGCAAGCCCTACGATCCCGCGGACCTGTGCCGGCTGCTGGCGCGGTTGACCTCGACCGCGTGTTGAGGCGCCGCGCACTCAAGCAAGCGCGCTTCCGTTCGCCATCGCGCGGACAGGCTAGGCCTCCATCCCGCCACGGGCGAGGAACTGTTCGAGCCAGTGGATGTGATAGTTGCCGTCGATGATGTCGCTCTCACGCACCAATGCGCGGAAAAGGGGCAGCGTCGTCTCGATGCCGTCCACCACCACCTCGTCGAGCGCGCGCCTGAGCCGCATCAGGCATTCCTGCCGCGTCTTGCCGTGCACGATCAATTTGCCGACCAGCGAGTCGTAAAACGGCGGGATCGAGTAGCCCTGATAGACGGCGGAATCGATGCGCACGCCGAGACCGCCGGGCGGATGGTAGTGCAGGATTTTTCCGGGCGAGGGCCGGAACGACACCGGGTTCTCGGCATTGATGCGGCATTCGATGGCGTGGCCGTCGAATTTGATGTCGCTCTGTTGCAGCGTGAACTGGTTGCCGGCGGCGGCGCGGATCTGCTCGAAGATGAGATCGATATCGGTGATCATCTCGGTCACCGGGTGCTCGACCTGGATGCGCGTGTTCATCTCTATGAAATAGAACTTGCCGTCCTCGTAGAGGAACTCGACGGTGCCGACGCCGAGATAGCCGATGTCGCGCATCGCCTTGGCGACGGTTTCGCCGATGGCATTGCGCGCCGCCGTATTGAGCGCCGGCGAGGGGCCTTCCTCCCACACTTTCTGGTGCCGGCGTTGCAGCGAGCAGTCGCGCTCGCCGAGATGGATGGCCTTGCCGTTGCCGTCGCCGAGAACCTGGATTTCGATGTGGCGCGGTTTCTCCAGGTATTTCTCGAGATAGACCGTGTCGTCGCCGAATGCGGCTTTGGATTCGCTGCGCGCGCTCGACAGCGCGGCGGACAGTCCGGCGGCATCGCGCACCACCTGCATGCCGCGCCCGCCGCCGCCGGAGGCGGCCTTGATCAGTACCGGATAGCCGATGTCGGCGGCGATTTTGGCGGCTTCGGCGTCGGACGATACGCCGCCCTCCGAGCCCGGCACCACGGGAATGCCAAGTTTTCTGGCGGTGCGCTTGGCCTCGATCTTGTCGCCCATCAGGCGGATGTGCTCGGCCTTGGGGCCGATGAACAAGACGCCGTGATCGGCGAGGATTTCGGCAAAGCGCGCGTTCTCCGACAGGAAACCGTAGCCCGGGTGTACGGCGTCGGCGCCGGTGATCTCGCAGGCCGACAGGATGGACGGGATATTGAGATAACTGTCCTTGGCGGCCGGCGGGCCGATGCACACGCTCTCGTCGGCAAAGCGCACGTGCATGGCGTCGGCGTCTGCGGTCGAATGCACCGCGACGGTCGGGATGCCGAGCTCCTTGCAGGCGCGCAGCACCCGCAAGGCGATCTCGCCGCGGTTGGCGATGAGAATTTTATCGAACATCGCGTCGGCCCGACCAGCACGCCGTCATTCGATGATCACCAGCGGCTCGCCGAATTCCACCGGCTGGCCGTCCTCGAACAGAATCTGGATGACGCTGCCGGCGCGCGGCGCCGGAATCTGGTTCATGGTCTTCATCGCTTCGACCACCAGCAGCGTGTCGCCGGCTTTCACCTTGCTGCCGATTTCGATAAACGGCTTGGCGCCGGGCTCGGGGGCGGCGTAAGCGGTCCCAACCATGGGCGAGACGACGACGCCCGGATGCTTGGCAAGATCTGGCGGGCTCGCCGCCGCGCCGGACGCGGGCATCGGCGCCGGCGCAGCGCGTGGCGCGGCCGGCGTCGAAGCTGCGTTGCGGGCAACGCGCACGCGCTGGCCGTCCTGTTCGATCTCGATTTCGCTCAGACCGGTTTCATTCAACAGCGCGGTCAGCTCGCGGATCAAATCGCGGTCGACAATCGGGGATTTCGGCGATTTTGCCATCGAACTCTACCGACTCTATTTCTTCGCCTTGGCGCCGATCATGCCGGCCAAAGCGGTAATGGACAGGGCATAGCCCTGGATGCCGCAGCCCGCGATCACCGCCCGCGCCGCCTTGGTGACGTAGGAGTTCTGCCGGAAACTCTCGCGCGCGTGGATATTGGTGATGTGGATTTCGATCACCGGAATTTTCAGGATCAGCAGCGCATCGAGAATGGCGATCGAGGTCGTGGTGTAGGCGGCCGGATTGATCAACAGACCGGCGGCCTTTTTGGCGTGCGCTTCCTGGATCCAGTCGACCAGTTCGCCCTCCTGGTTCGACTGGCGGAACTCGATGTCGAGACCGAATTGCCTCGCCGTTGCGCGGCAAAGCTTTTCGACGTCGGCGAGCGTGGCGCGGCCGTATTTCTCGGGCTCGCGGACGCCGAGCAGGTTCAGATTGGGACCATTGAGGACATAGAGAGTCTTGGGCATGGCTTCCCCCGGCGGCTTGCCAGCTTGGATCGGTGCGCGCGAAACGTGTCGCTTTATAGGTGGCCCGGACGGAGAGGGGAAGCCCGGACGGCGTCCGCTAGGACGAGGCAATACCGCCAAAAACCTGGGTCTGCGCCGCCGTCCAGTCGATCACGTCCTTGATCGCCGTTAATCTTCTCCGCCCCGCAGCTTTGGCTTTGGTGAACAGGTCGACCTGGCAGTCGGCGCTGGTGCCCTCGGCGAGGATGCCATCAAGGCGCTCGATCTCCGCCGCGCAGCCGAGGGCGTCCACATCCTCGGCAATGAAGGTCCGAACCTGGGCGAGCCATTGGCCGATGTCGATCGGCGCGCGGGTGAAAGCATCGACGAAGGTGGCGGTGATGCCGTAACGCTGGGCGTGCCACTTGTTTTCCCAGGTGATGGCGCGGCCGACGCGGTCGAAGCCGCTGTTGATGTCGCGGTTGCGGTCGAGCGCGCGCACCAGGCAGCGGAACAGCGCGGCGATTGCCACCGCGTCGTCGAGCCGCGTGCAGCTGTCGGCGACGCGCAATTCGACGGTCGGGTTTCGCAACGACGGCCGCATCGCCCACCAGACATAGCTCGCATCCGGTATGATTTTGGCGCCGACCAGCGCTTCGATATAATCGCGATAGTCTTCATTGGTGCGGAACAGCGGCGGCAAACCGGTGCGCGGCAACTCGTCGTAGGCGGCGAGCCGATAGCCCACGAGGCCGGTGAGATGGCCCTGCCAGAACGGCGAGGACGTCGACAGCGCGAGCAGCAACGGCAGATAGGGCGTCAGCCGCATGATGAGGTTGATGCGGGCGTCGAGGTCCGGCACCTCCACATGCACGTGCATGCCGCACAGCATGTTTCGGTAGCCGATCATCTGTAGCCCGTCCATGATCGCGCCGTAGCGCGCCTTCGGCGTAACGATCTGCTCCGGCCAGAACGCGAGCGGGAACGTGCCCATGGCGGCCAGTCCGAGCTTGTGCTCGGTGGCCGCTGCGCCGAGCACGCGGCGGTATTGGGCGAGATGGCCGCGTGCTTCCGCCATGGTTTCGCACGGCGGCGTCGCCACCTCGATCTGCGATTGCAGCATCTCGGTCATTACGCGGTCGCCGAGCTCTTTTTGCGCGCGGGCAAGAAATTTTTTGTCGATGCGCCGCACGGCCCGGCGCGTTTTAGCGTCGAACACGAAATATTCTTCTTCCATGCCGACCGTATACATGCGCGCGATAACCCGCTTCGCTGCTAGCGGTTCCCGGCCGAATGATGGCGCGAAAAAGGCCGCCGGGCGCGCCGGCGGCCTTTTGCACCAAATGAGCGATTATCGGCGAATGCTGCGATGCGGTCAGCAGGTCGGTTTGCCGCAGCGCGCGGTGTTGACCTTTTCCTGGAGAGCGGGAAGCCCGATGGCGCCGACCACCACGTCGGAGCCGATCACATAGCTTGGCGTGCCGTTCAGGCCGAGTGCTTCGGCGAGCTTGAAATCTTCCTGCAACGTCGCCTTCACCTCGGGGCTGGCCATGTCCTTTTCCAGCCGGCCCATGTCCATGCCGACGTCCTTGGCCACCGCGAGCGCGCGCGCTTTGTCGGCCGGACCGCGGCCGCCGAGCAACCTAGTATGGAATTCGAGATATTTCTTGCCGGTCTTGTCCTGCATGCGCACGGCGACCGCGACCTGGGCGGCTTCCACCGAGCCCGGCCCGAGCACGGGGAATTCCTTGAGCACGACCTTCAATTTCGGATCGTCCTTGAGCAGCGTCAGCATGTCGTCCATGGCGCGTTTGCAGTACCCGCAATTGTAGTCGAAGAACTCGACGAAAGTGACGTTGCCCTTCGGATTGCCGAGCGTCACCTGGCGCGGCGAGGAGTAAAGCGCCTGCGCGTGTTCCTTGACGGCGACCTTGTGCTTCTCGGCTTCCGCCGCGGACTGGCGCTTCTCCAGCTCGGCCATCGCCTCCTGCAACACCTCCGGGTGCGCGATCAGGTAGTCGTGCACGACGCGCTCGATCGAATCGCGCTGCGCGGGCGAGAAATCCTGCGCCTGTACGGGTTGCGGCAATGCGTTGGCCAGCAACGCGGCGCCAACGACGGCGATAATGCGCAGGCTTGATGTCATCGGACTGATCCTTGCTGTGGTCATTTGTTTGCGGGGTTTGAAACCTTGACGCTGACGATATCGTCGGCGCGCACCCAGGCCGGCGAGCCCACGGGCAGGCGGGTCTTGGCGCGCGAGGCAAGTTGACGCGCGGTCCTGACGTCGCCGCGCGTCAGCGCAGCCTGCGCGGCGGCGAGGTCGGCCTGGGCGAGATCGCCCTTGCGGCCGTAAGCCATGGCGAGCTGCGCATAGGCGTCGGTCGCCTCCGGTTCGCGCGCCAGCGCGTTGCGCAGCAGCGGGACTGCCTCTTCGGCGAATTTCTCATTGTTGGTGGCGATCAGCGCCTGGCCGAGCATGATGTCGATCAGCGGCGCCCCGTGCGACAGCTTCACCGCCTGACGCAATGGCGGCACCGCTTCATTCGGGTGACCGCCATCGAGCAGCGCCTGACCCTTGAGCTCATAGAAATACGGATTGTTTGGCTCCGTCTGGATGAGACCGTCGATCTGGACGGCCGCGTCGCGCGGGTCGCCGTAACGATAGGTCGAAATGGCGTGGGCGTAGCGCGCCGGCAGGCTGTGATCGCCGAGCGGATAGCGCCGCGCCACGGTATCCGGGCGATCGAGGAAGCCGGACAATTTGGCGCGCATCATGTCGTGACGCATTTGCAATTCCGGCGGATCCTTGCGGTCGAAATAGGGGCTGGCCTTGGCCAGCACCTCGAGCGCTGCGACGCGCTCGGGTGGCAGCGGATGCGTCTGCAGGTAAGGATCGACATAGCGCGAATTGAATAACGACTCATTGCCCAGCCGCTTGAACAGATCGAGCATGCCGCGGGCCGATTGGCCCGTGGCGGTGAGGAATTTCACGCCGGCATGGTCGGCCTGGTCTTCTTGGGTGCGCACATAGGCGAGCAGCGAGCGCTGGATCGTCATTTGCGGCGCCAGGATCGCCGCCGGGCCGATGTCGGCATTGCCGCCTGAGCGGGAGCCGGCAAACACGGCGCCGATACCGGCGAGCATCGCGACGATCGAGGCCGTCTGCGCTCTCGCCAGTTCCTCGCGCAGACGCTGCAAGTGACCGCCTGCGAGGTGCCCGGTCTCGTGCGCGAAGACGCCGATGATCTCGTTCGGAGTCTTGGCATCGAACAACGCGCCGGCATTGATGAAGATATGGCGGCCGTCCATGACGAAGGCGTTGAAGCTGCGGTCGTTGAGGATGACGACCCTGACATTCTGCTTGGCGAGGCCGGCGACGCGCAGGATCGGCTGGGCATAGTCGCGCAGCAGTTGCTCGATTTCGGTGTCGCGGATAACCGGCACGCCCCGCGTCGCCTGTTCCTGCGCGCGCGCCTTTTCGGGCGCCGGACCGCCGGCGGCGGCCGCAACCGCAAGCGCTGTGACCAGCGCAAGCGCCCGCCCTGCTGGCGCCATACGCCATGCCCTGATAGGTGTGCCGTTCTTGATCATCTGGCTGCCAATGACGGCGTGAACCTAGTGACGCGCCCTTTGGCGGTCAACGCGGGTTGCGATCACGTCTGAGTCATGAAAAACGCAGGGGAATACGGCAACAGCGGGGCGGTAAACGCCCGATAACCATGCTTGAGAAGGCAAAACACCTGCTTATGCCCTCCAAACGGAGCGATGTTCCGCCGTTCATCGTCATGGACGTCATGGCGGCGGCGGCAGCGCTTGAGGCCAAGGGCGCCCACATCGTCCATATGGAGGTGGGCCAGCCGGCAGCGCCCGCACCGACGACCGCGTTGCGCGCGGCGCAGGCGGCACTGGTGCACGGCCGCATCGGCTATACCGAGACGCTCGGCATTCCGTCCTTGCGCGCGCGAATCGCCCGGCATTATGCCGACACGCATGGGCTCGCGCTCGACCCCGCGCGCGTCGTGGTGACGACCGGTTCCTCCGGCGGCTTTATCCTGGCGTTCCTTGCGCTTTTCGAGCCGGGCGACCGCGTGGCGCTGGCCAATCCGGGCTATCCGCCCTACCGGCACATCCTGTCGGCACTCGGCTGCGAGCCGGTGCTGATCGAGACGTCGGCCGACACGCGCTGGGCGCTGTCGGCCAAGGCCCTGATCGCCGCCCACCGGCAGGCGCCGCTTGCCGGCGTGGTGGTGGCAAGCCCGGCCAATCCGACCGGCACCATGATGGATGCCGATGCGCTCGCGCGCCTGATCGCGGTCGCCGAAGCCGAGGGAGTCCGCGTGATCTCCGACGAGATCTACCACGGCCTCGACTACGCTTTTGCCGCCGAGACCGCGGCCAATCTTTCCGGGCGCGCGGTGGTGATCAATTCATTTTCGAAATATTTCTGCATGACCGGCTGGCGTGTCGGATGGATGGTGGTGCCGGAAAGTCTGGTGCGCGCGGTCGAGCGGCTGCAGGGCAATCTGGCGATCTCGGTGCCGACGCTGGCGCAGGTCGCCGCCGAAGCCGCATTCGACGGCCGCGCCGAAATGGAAACGGTCAAACACGGCTACGAGGAGAACCGGCGCATCCTCACGCAAGGGCTGCCGAAGGCCGGGCTCGACAAATTCCTTCCCGTCGACGGCGCGTTCTATCTGTATGCCGATATCTCGAAGTTTTCCGATGACAGCCTGGATTTCGCCAAACGCATGCTGAACGAAGCGGATGTGGCGGCGACCCCCGGCATCGATTTCGATCCGGTGGACGGCCGGCATTTCCTTCGCTTCTGCTACGCCGGCTCCGCCGCCGATATGCATGAGGCGGTGGCGCGGATCGGCACCTGGCTGAGGCGCTGAGCCGGTCCGGGCGGGCCGGAAACGGGCTGTCACAATCACCTATGCACATTGTCAATAATGCCACCTATCCTGTAGGGTGGCCGGGCTCCATGTATTGCCCCGTCAACATCAACAAGGAGCAAGGACCATGAAACGGTATGTGATCGAACGCGAGATACCCGGCGTCGGCGGGTTGAACCGCGAGCAGTTCAAGGACGTCGCCGTGACGTCCAACGGCGCGCTCGCCAAGCTCGCCGGCAAGGTGCAGTGGGTGGAGTCGTTCATCGCCGACGACAAGACCTTTTGCGTCTATCTCGCCGACAACGAGGGCTTGGTGCGTGAGCACGCCAAGTTGAGCGGGTTTCCTGCCACCAAGATCAACGAGACGCGCAACGTGATCGGTCCGATGACCGCAATCGCCTAACGCCGTGGCGCCGCCGCAGGAAAGCGGCGGCGCCTCGACCGGCCGTTGCCGGGCGCAGCGCCGACGAGAAAGGGGATGCCATGGCCAGAAATACCCGGGCGGACCGTCGTTTCGGCCGCAACAAGCGGCCCGCGCCATCGGCTCGCGGCGGCAACCGCGTGCTCGACGTGACCGTCGTGCTCCTGGAGGCCGGTTATGTGTCGACGGCGGTTGCGCCGATCGAAATCTTCCATTCCGCCGGCACGATCTGGAATTGGCTGCACGGCGAGGCCGAGCAACCGCGCTTCCGCGTGCGCACCGCCTCGATCGACGGAAAAAGCGTGACCGGCATCTGCTCGCTCGGGCTGACGCCGGAATGCGGCATCGCCGACATCGAGCACACCGACATTATCATCCTGCCGGCCTCCGGCTGGGACGTGATGGAGCGGATCGCCAAAAACACGGCGCTCCTGCCGTGGCTGCGTAAATGGCACGACCGCGGCGCCTATATCGCCGGCATTTGCACCGGCGTTGCGTTCCTCGCCGAATGCGGGCTGCTCGAGGGAAAGCAGGCGACCACCCACTGGGGGGTCGCCGAAATCCTGCGTGAGCGCTATCCGCGGGTGCGCTGGCGCACCGATCAATTCGTGACCGAGGACGGCCGGCTGTTCTGCAGCGGCGGCGTCTATGCCGCGATCGATATCAGCCTCTATCTGGTGGAGAGGTTCTGCGGCCACGAGGTCGCCCTGCATGTGGCGAAATCGCTGCTGCTCAGCATGCCGCGCAACCGGCAGTCCGGCTATGCGGTGGTGCCGTTGTCGCGTCCGCATTCCGACGACCGGATTAGAATGACCGAGGAATATCTTCAGGAGCATCTCGACAGCGACGTGTCGATCGAAGGTCTCGCCGGCCGCGCCGGAATGAGCCCGCGCAATTTCATCCGCCGCTTCAAAAAGGCGACCGGCCGCCTGCCGGGCGCCTATATCCAGGCGCTGCGCATGGCGGCGGCCAAGGAATTGCTGGAGCGCGGCGCCGGCTCCATTCAGGCCGTCAGCGCCAAGATCGGCTACGAGGATCTCGCGTTCTTCCGCGAAGTCTTCAAGCGCCACACGGGCATGACGCCGGCGGAATATCGCGACCGTTTCGCCAAAATGAATTTCGAGCGCGGCGAGCTCGCCTCCGGCAATCCGGCGGCCTGAAAGCCGGACTAGAACTCGACGTCGAGCTCGACCACCTCGTCGGGCTCGGCCTTGGCGCCTTCGATCCATTCCTGCATTGCCGGCAGTTCCATGATCGCCTTGCAATAGCCGGCGCAGTCGGATTCGAGCTTGACGTCGTAGGTGAGAAACCGCGTCACCACCGGCGCGAACATGGCGTCGGCCATGCCCGGCTTGTTGCCGAACAGATACATGCCGCCATGGCTGTCGAGGCATTCGCGCCAGATGAAGATGATGCGGTCGATGTCGGCCTGCGCGCCGGCCCACACTTTGAATCCGGGATGATGCGCCTTGAGGTTCATTGGCAACGCCGAGCGCAAATTGGAAAAGCCGGAATGCATCTCGCCGCAGATCGAGCGGCAATGCGCGCGCGCCGCACGGTCCGCCGGAAGCAGGCCGGCGTCCGGCAGGGTCTCGTTGAGATATTGCGCGATCGCCAGCGTGTCCCAGACCTTGATGCCGTCATGGGTCAGGCACGGCACAAGGAACGACGGCGACAGCAACAGCAGCTCGGCGCGGGTCGAGGGATCGTCGCTGCCAACCTGTTTCTCCTCGAAGTCGAGGCCGGCCATCTTGCAGAGCAGCCAGCCGCGTAGCGACCAGGAGCCGTAATTCTTGCTGGCAATGGTGAGGGTAGCCTTGGCCATGGGGCGAAATCATCCCTGTTCAGCACGGCCCGGCCCGCTTAGCTTAGACGAAAGTTCTGCCCATTCAATACCTTCCCGTGGCGCAAAAAAGCATGGCTGGGCGCTTTTCCCCAGGTGCCGCCGGACCGATTTTTATCTCGCAGTGCAGCATGAAATGATCTAGTTTCCGACTGCGGTCCGCCGGGGCCGCCGGGGAGTGGATGCTCTATCAGGCCTATCAGGCGCATTCCGACATCATGGAGCCGATCCGATCGCTGGCCAACATGGCCGCGAGGACCGTGGGCGAACGCCTCAACGGGTCGGCGCGTCCGTCACCGCTGAGCAATCTCACCGCGGCCTATGAATTGATCGCGCGGGCCGGGCTCACCCACGCCCGGCCGCCTTACGGCATCGACAGCGTCACGGTCGGCAACCGCGAAGTGGCGGTAACCGAGGAAGCCGCCGACACAACGCCGTTCGGCACGCTGCTGCATTTCAGGAAGGACGTCGACCAGGCGCAGCCGCGGGTGCTGCTGATCGCACCGCTGTCCGGCCATTTCGCCACGCTGTTGCGCGCGACCGTGCGCACCATGTTGTCCGAACACGACGTCTACATCACCGACTGGCACAATGCGCGCGACGTTTCGACCGGGCACGGGCGTTTCGGGTTCGACGACTATATCGGCCACATCATCCGCTTTCTCGAGATCATCGGGCCGGGCGGCCACTTGGTCGCGGTGTGCCAGCCTTGCGTCGCCGCGCTGGTGGCGGCGTCGGTCATGGCGCAGCACGACAATCCAGCGCAGCCGCGCTCGATGACGCTGATGGCGGGGCCGATCGACACCCGCGTCAACCCGACCAAGGTCAACGAACTCGCCAAGGGCAAGACGATCGAGTGGTTCGAAAAAAATCTGATCGCGTCGGTGCCCTATCGCTACGGCGGCGGCGGCCGCAAGGTTTATCCCGGCTTCGTGCAGCTCGCCGCCTTCATGAGCATGAATATCGATCGTCACCTGAAGGCGCATCAGGAATTGTACCAGCAGCTTGCGCGCGGCGAGGACGCCAAGGCCGCCGCCACCAAGGCGTTCTACGACGAATATTTCGCCGTGCTCGACCTCACCGCCGAATTCTATCTGGAGACCGTGCGGCTGGTGTTCCAGGAGCACGCGCTGCCGCTCGGCGAGCTCACCTATCAAAATCAAAAAGTCGAGCCGCAGGCGATCAGGCGCACCATGCTGTTTACGGTGGAAGGCGAGAAGGACGATATCTGCGCGGTCGGGCAGACGCTGGCCGCGCACGATCTGTGCACGTCGCTCAGGCCCTATCGCAAGCGCCATCACATGCAGGCCGGCGTCGGGCACTACGGCGTGTTCTCCGGCCGCACCTGGCAGAACCAGATCTACCCGATGGTGAAGAACGTCATCCTGCAAAGCGACTAGCCGCTCGCGCGACCTTCAAATTCCGAACATGTAAATAGCCGCTGCGGCGACGCCGAGTACGGCGAGCACCAGCAACATGATGGCGGGCCGGCGTGCCGCCGCCCAGCCGCCGAAGCCGACCGCGTAGGCGGCCTTGGCGACATTGTTGGAAGAAGCCGCAATCAGCACGGCAGCCGACAGGCTCGCAACCGACATGCCGCCGATGCCGCCTTGCGCGATGTTGAGCACGAACGGGTCGATGTCGGTCGCGCCGACCACCGCCGAGAGCACCAGAATGCCGCTTTCGCCGAAGGCGCCGCGCACCCAGGCCGAAACGATCGAGATCACGACGATGAGGACGGCGAAGACGAGTGCGGTCGGGATTTGCAGTGGATTTTTCGGCGCCACGGCAAGCGTAGCCTTGGCCCCGCGCGGCCGCGGCCGGCGCCATTCGTAAACCGCGAGCGCCGCACCGATGGCGCAAAGCGCGATCAGCGCCGGCGCGAGCGTGAGCGCGAAATGCAGGTCGAACACGGCGACCACGAGGCCGATGCGGATATACATGATCGCCGTCGCAATCACGATGCCGGCCGAGATATCAGGCGTGGCGTGCTTGAGCTCGCGCAGGCGCTTGGCCAGCACGACCGTGGTGGCGGTCGAGGAATAGGCGCCGCCGAGCACCGCCGGCAGCAAATCGGCATCCTTGATCGGGGCATAACGCTGCAGCAGATAGCTCAGATAGGACAGCGAACAGACCGTCACCACCGCCAGCCAAATTCCGTAGGGCGTGAGCGGCGTCGCGCCGATCACCTGGCGGTGCGGAACCAGCGGCAGCACGATCCCGACCAGAATCAGAAACATGCCGGCGGTGACCACTTCCTCGCGCGGCACGATGTGAATGAGGCGATGCAGGCTGTCGCGCATGCCGAGCAACAGCACGGCGGCGACGGTAAGCGCGACCGCTACCCATGACGGCTGTAGCAGGGCAATCGGCCCGATCACATAGGCGAGCAGATTGGAAGCGGGGATCATGAAACTGGGCGCGTCGGGCTTCGCCGGTACACCCCGTAAATACGCGTATAGCCAGGCGCCCACGGCCAAAAGCCCGGCGACAAAAGCGGCGGCGTGCGCCGGCTCGACCAGATAGAGCGTTGCCCCGCACATGGCGAACATCGGGAAGGTGCGGATGCCGCCCGGGATCGAGCGCTCTTCGGTCTTGTAGATTTCTTCGAATGCGAGCCCCATGAACACGGCAAGGCCGACCGCAAGCGCGAGCCGGCCGGCGAGCGCCAGCGGCGACAATTCGAGTGAGGGCAGGGTCAGCATGCGGCTAAACCGGTTTCATGGCGTTCAAGCGTCCACCAGTCCAGGCCGTCCGGCCTCGACCGCAAGCGATTTCCGCGTCGATACGGGCGCGCCCGCTACGCTGATGCGCTCGACAACCCGGTAATCGGCCTGCCAGTGCTTGTCCGTCACCGCGTGACGGCAATAGCCGCGCTCATTGCCGATGAATTTGACGTGCGGATTATTGCGCAGGATTTCGCCGGCATTGGCGAAAGTCACGCTGCCGTCGCCGCCGGAGGAGATCGAGGTGGCGAGGAATTCGACGCCGAGAGTGCGCGATTTGGGCTCGGTCCAGTCCTCCTTGAGGTCGAACGCGACGGCGAAATGCGCGTCACCCGTCAGCACCACCGGGTTGGCGGACCTGGCGGCGCTAAACATGGCCATCACGCGGTCGCGCCCGGCGGTCGCGCCATCCCAGCCATCCATGCGGCGCAGCGGATCGGGTGAGGGCTTGACCCACGGCATGGCACGCCAGTCGAATTGCGCGAACATCACCTGCTGCGCGAGGACCTGCCAGGTGCATGGCGTCGTGCGCAGCACCTCGGCAAGCCAGCGCTCCTCGCGCTCGCCCATCATGGTGCGGGTGGGAAGTGCCGCATCCGCGCAGTTTGCCCGCAGTCCGTCATGGCAGGGCTGGCGCGAACGGTATTGCCGCGTGTCGAGCACGGCCACATCGGCAAGCGCGCCGTAGCGCAGATTGCGGTAGGCGGCGATATCGGGTCCGTGCGGCAGGGCGCTTGCGCGCATCGGCATGTGCTCGTACCAGGCCTGGAAGGCGGCGGCGCGCCGAAACAGGAAGGCTTCCGGGGGCGTTGCCGCCGGATCGCTGTCGCTTGCCCAATTGTCGGTTACGTCGTGGTCGTCGAAGCTCGGCAGGAACGCGCAGGAAGCGTGCGCGGCTTGCAGATCCGGATCGGTTTTGTACAGCGCGTAGCGGCGGCGATAGTCGGTCAGCGTGTAGCAGGTGCGGAAGTTCTCCGGCATTTCGCGCGGCACCGGCCTGCCGTCGCGCTCTTTTGTGATGTGGCGATACTCGTAGATGTAGTCGCCGTAATGGAAGACGAAATCGAAGTTTTCCTCGGCGATCGCGCGCCAGGCGGTGTAGTAGCCGCCCTCCCAGGCCTGGCAGCCGGCGAGCGCAAAGCGCAGTTGCGTGACCGCGGCGCCCGGCGCCGGAAAGGTCCGGGCGCGGCCGACGGGGCTGTCGTAGCCGGGCACCCGGAAGCGGTAGAAATAATCGCGCGCGGGCTCGAGCCCTGCGACCTCGACATGGATCGAATGGGCCAGTTCCGGCCGCGCGATGGCTTCGCCCGACCGCACGACCTGTTTCATCGCGGCGTCGGTCGCCACGTCCCAGGCCGCGCTGACCGGCACCGCCGCCATGCCGCCATAGAGATTGAGCGGCAGCGGCGCGAGCCTCGTCCAGATCACGAAGCCGTCGCTTGCCGGCTCGCCCGAGGCAACGCCGAGCGTAAACGGATCGCTGCGGAAGTCGGCGCGGACCGGCGAGCCGCCGGCGAACGGCATTCCGGCAACGGCAAGACCGGCGCTGAGCGCGCCTTTCATCAAGGCGCGGCGATCGAGATCCGGCAAAACTGTATCTTCAACCCAGCCCACGGCGCTTAGCCATCATTGCGTAACGCAAGGATAGCGCAATGCAGCTGCCGCGCCTACGACTGCCGGGCGTCGGGGGCGCACCTTCCATTTTGGCCGCGCGACCCTACATCTTGCGCGTATCAACAAAACCCCGAGAGCGTACCGTGCTCGATTTTGCCTCGTCCCATCGCGACGACCTTGAGGCGTCCGCGCCAGCGGCGCCGGCGTCCGACACCGATATCCTCGACGCCTATTCCATGGCGGTAACCGGCGTCGCCGATGCGGTCGGCCCGGCGGTGGTGCGCGTGGAAGTAAAGGGCCGAAATGGCAGGGCGGGCGGTGTCGGCTCCGGCGTGGTGATCGCGCCGGACGGGCTGGTGCTGACCAACAGCCATGTGGTGCAGGGCGCCCGGCAGGTGCGGCTCGCCGACGCCGAAGGCCGCGTCATGGAAGCAAGCGCGCTGGGTGAGGACCCCGACACCGATCTCGCGCTGTTGCGCGCGAGTTCGGCGCGCGACCTGCCGCACGCCGCGCTCGGCGATTCCAAGGCGCTCAGGCGCGGCCAGCTGGTGGTCGCCATCGGCAACCCGCTCGGCTTCGAGTCGACCGTCACGGCCGGCGTCATCTCGGCGCTCGGCCGCTCGCTGCGCTCGCGCAATGGCCGGCTGATCGAGGACGTGATCCAGACCGACGCGGCGCTCAATCCCGGCAATTCCGGCGGCCCGCTGGTGTCCTCGCGCGGCGAGGTGATCGGCATCAATACCGCGGTCATCATGGGCGCGCAGGGCATCTGCTTTGCGGTCGCCAGCAACACCGCGCAATTCGCGCTCAGTGAATTGATCCAGCACGGCCGGGTGCGGCGTGGCTTCATCGGCGTCTCGGGACAGACCGTGCCGGTGCCGCGTCGGCACGCACGCAATGCCGACGTCGACAACGCGGCCGGCGCCATGGTCACCGCGCTCGAGCCGAACGGCCCGGCGGCGCTGGCCGGCTTGATGAGGCTCGACACCATCGTGCGCGCGGACGGGCAACCGGTCACCGGCGTCGACGATCTGATCCGGCTGCTCAATGCCGAACGCATCGGCAAGCGCATCGTCATCGACGCGCTGCGGAGGGGCAGCCTGCGGAGCTTCGAGGTGACGCCGCTGGAGCGCCCGGCGGCGCGCTCCGCTTAGGCGCGGTCCAGCCGCTTACTGCTTGGGGGCGGGCGGCGCCATATTCGCGGGCTTTTTTGCCGGCGGCTTCTTGGCCATCGGTTTTTTCGCGGATTTCTTCGTCGCCGGCCCGCGCTTGTCGTTGCGGTTGGCCATGCAATTGGCAATGAAGGCTTTGCGTTTGGCGCCGGACAGCTTCTGGTCGTTGGCGCCGAAGGTGCAGGTCTCCATCTTCTGCTCCTTGGTGAGGGCAGAGGCGGGCGTGGCCAACAGCAGCAGCGGCAGCAGGCTTATGACGCTCAGGATTCGCAGCATCGGCATCGCTCCTTTGAAGATTCGCAAAGCGGGTGAACGATAACACACTAGCGCAGCGCCGCGGCAATATTGCCGCCGTCGACGGTGGTGACGTCGGCCGTGGTCTTCAGCGCCAGCGCCTGCGCCAGAAACGCCTGCGCCACGTCCTGCGCGGTGACCTCGCGGCCCAGCAGATTGCCGCTCATATACTCCGTTTCGCCGATCCCGCGCGCCTTCGCGCGTTGCCTGATCAGATCGTCGCTCAACAGTCCGGAGCGCACGCGATCGGCGTTCACGGCATTGGCGCGGATGCCGTCGGCGCCGTAATCGAGGGCGTATTGGCGCACCAGGAACAGGGTCGCGGCCTTGGGCAGCCCGTAGGGACCGAAATTGGCGCCCGGGTTCACCGCCTGCTTGGACACGTTGAACAGCAGGCAGCCGCCGGTGCCCTGTGCCCGCATGATCGCGACCGCCGCCTGCGCGACGGTCTGGTGGGCGAAGAAGTTGATCTCGAAACTCGCGCGCAAGACCGAATCCTCGACTTCGCCGATCCTGCCCTGCCAGGCGGCGCCGGCATTGGACACGACGATATCGACGCCGCCGAACCGGCGCACGACGTCGTCGAAAGCGCGCCGCACCGACTTTAATTCGGTGACGTCGCAGTCGAGCGCGAGTGATGCCCCGCCAATGGCCGCGGCTTTCGCCTGCGCGGCCTTGGCGTCGATGTCGAGCAGCGCGACCGCAGCGCCTGCTTGCGCGAAGACCTCCGCGGTTGCAGCGCCGATGGCGCCGGCGGCCCCGGTGATGACGGCAACCTGGCCTTCCAGCGGTAGCCGCTTGCGCGAACTGAGCTTGGCCAGCTCCTGCGGCCAATATTCGCAATCGAACATGTCGCGTTCGCCGACCGGATTGAAAGCGCCGATTGCCTCCGCGCCGGTAATGGTGTCGATCGCGGATTCCGCGAGGTCGGCCGCGATCCTGGCATCCTTTGCGGTCGGCCCAAGTCCGAACAGGCCGAGGCCGGGGACGAGAACGATGCGCGGCATGGGGTCGTGCATCGTTGCCCCGGGCGTGCGCGCTTTGTTGCGCTCGAAATAGGCGGTGTAGCCGGCGGCGAAAGTTTCGACGGCGGCGCGCGCCGTCTGCTTGAAAGCCTCGAGCTTGCCCTCTTCGGGCGCCCGCAGGATCAGCGGCCAGGGTTTGGTGCGGATGACATGATCGGGCGTCACCACGCCGGCGCAAGCATAGCGGGCGACGTCCTTGCCATTGACGAAAGCGAGGATGTCGTCGCTGGCGCGAAAATCGAGCAAGGGCCTGCGGTGCGCGCCTTCGCCGTCGGCGTCGCGCAGTGTGCAGGCGCCGCGCACAATCGGCGCGATGTCGGCGAGCGCGGAAAGCCGCGGCGCCGGTGCCGCGCCGCCGAATGCCGCGCGGCCCTTGGCGAGCCGCCGCTCGGCCAACGTCACCATCTCGATCATGCGCTCATAGGCCTGCCGGGCGTCATCGCCGAAGGTGAAGATGCCATGTTTGTCAAGAATGAGGCCTTCGACCGAGCGGTCCGTGTCGAAAACGTCGGCCGTCGCTTTCGCCAGGCCGAACCCAGGCCGCTGATAGGGCACAAAGCCGAGCCGCCAGCCGAACACCTCGGCGCACAGGCTTTCGCTGTTTGCCTGATCGATCAGCGCGAGGACTGCCATTGCGTGCGTGTGGTCGATGTATTTCGCCGGCAGGAAGGCATGCAGCAGCGTTTCGACGGACGGGGAGGGTGCTTGCGGGTCGAGCAGAAATGCGCGCTGCGCCCGCGCCGCCTCGTCGTCGGAAAGCTTCGCCTGCGCGCGCAGCTTGCGCAGCGGCTCGAGCCGCACCGCCGGGAAGCCCGCGGGCTCGATCGTTCCCATGTCCCAGCCCGTGCCCTTTACGCGCAGCACGGTGGCTTCTTCGCCGGCGAGGTCGCGCTCTCTGGTTTTCAGCGAGCTGTTGCCGCCGCCATGCAGGACCAGCCTGGCGTCGCGGCCAATGAGCTGCGTCGAGTAAATCCGTAACGCGAGGTCGGCGGCGACGCCGGTCTTGCCATAGCGATCGACCGCGGCAGTCGCGTCGCGTTCGACCCAGGCGGATTTCATTTTACCCGGCGCATGCGCGCGCTAGCCCTTGTCGCCGAGAAAGCGCTTGGCCCACCAGCCGCGTTTCGGCTGCCCGGCGTCGTCGCTCGCCGTCGAGGAGACGACCGGCTGCGGCGGCGGGATGGTCGGTGAGGGGGGAGGCGAAGCGCCGGGCGCGGCAAAGGGCGCGGGCTCCCGGATGGTCGAGCGCCGGCGCGGCGGCTCGCGCTCGGCGGGTGCCGAAGCGGCGGGCTGCGGCTCGGCTGGCGAGGCAGGCGGCTCGTTATAGGGTCGGTCGATAATCGGCTGTGCGGCCGCCGGCCGCTCGTAAGCCGGCGCACTGTCGAAATTCGCCGGCGGCCGGTCGAGATCCTCGACCGCGTGCTGCAAGTCCGGTTCAGGAGCGCCGCCATTGGTCGGGAACGGCGCCTCGCCGTTGCGCCCCGGCCGGTTGCGGCGTCCACCACGGCGTCCACGGCGGCGGCGACGGCGGGTTTCGCCGCCTTCGCCTGTGCCCGGCGTGCCGCCTTGACGCGGCTGTTGCATGCCCGGCCCGGCTTCCTCGGGCGAACCGTCATCTTGATCTTCATGCGCGGGTGCGCGTTCGGGCGCTGGCTCCTGCGCGAATTGCGAAACGCCCTCGCGCGGCTCGCCGCCGCGGCCGCGACCGCGGCCCCGCCGGCGCCGCCGGCGGCCGCCTTCGTGCTCGCCGTCGCGGCGCGGGCGATCGCCGCCGGCTTCGGCGGGCGCTTCCTCCGCCACATCGGTTTCCCCGGGTTCGGCTTCGCCGTCGGCGTGCGCATCGGCCTCGGCGTCGGCCTCGGCATCGAGCACGTCTTCGTCGGCTTCGACGCCCGAAGTCGGCGGCGGCGGCGACGCCGCGGCTAAAGTCTTCGCCGCTTCGACCGTATGCACCTGCTCGCCGCGATCGACCACGAAGGATTGCTGGCCGGTCACCGTCGGGTCCGCCGAAACGGTGATGGTAATGCGGAAGCGCTCTTCCAGCGCGCGCAGGTGCGCGCGTTTGTGGTTGAGCACATAGAGCGCGACTTCCGAGCGCGTGCGCACGATGAGATTGTGCGTGGCGCCCTTGATCAGCATTTCCTCGACCGCGCGCAGCAATTGCAGCGCCACCGACGACACCGAGCGCACGTGGCCGGAGCCGCCGCACACCGGGCACTTCTCGGTCGAGCTTTCCAGCACCGAGGTGCGGATGCGCTGGCGGGACATTTCCAGCAAGCCGAAATGCGAGATGTGGCCGACCTGGATGCGGGCCCGGTCGTGCTTGAGCGCGTCCTTGAGCCGCCGCTCGACGGTGCGGTTGTTGCGGCCCTCGTCCATGTCGATGAAGTCGATGACGATAAGGCCGGCGAGATCGCGCAGGCGAAGCTGGCGCGCGATTTCCTCCGCCGCCTCGCCATTGGTCTTGAGCGCGGTGTCTTCGATGTGGTGCTCGCGCGTCGCCCGCCCCGAGTTCACGTCGATCGCGACCAGGGCTTCCGCCTGGTTGATCACGATGTAGCCGCCCGAGCGCAACTGCACCACCGGCGAGAACATGGCGTCGAGCTGGCTCTCGATGCCGTAGCGGGTGAACAGCGGCTGCGAATCCTTGTAAAGCTTCACATGCTTGGCGTGGCTCGGCATCAGCATGCGCATGAATTCGCGCGCTTCCTTGTAGCCCTCCTCGCCGGACACGATGATCTCGTCGATGTCTTTCGAGTAGAGGTCGCGGATCGAGCGCTTGGTGAGGGAGCCTTCCTCGTAGACGAGCTTCGGCGCCATCGATTTGAGCGTGAGATCGCGCACCGTCTCCCACAGGCGCAACAGATATTCGAAATCGCGTTTGACTTCCGTCTTGGTGCGGCTGGCGCCGGCGGTGCGCAGGATCACGCCCATGCCTTGCGGCACTTCCAGTTCCTGGGCGATTTCCTTGAGGCGTCCGCGGTCCTCGGCCGAGGTGATCTTGCGGGAGATGCCGCCGCCGCGCGCCGTGTTGGGCATCAGAACCGAATAGCGGCCGGCGAGCGAGAGGTAGGTCGTCAGCGCCGCGCCCTTGGTGCCGCGCTCTTCCTTGACCACCTGCACCAACATCACCTGCCGGCGCTTGATCACTTCCTGGATTTTGTATTGGCGGCGGAAGCGCGGCGCGCGTTCCTGCGCCTCCTCCAGCGCGTCGGCGCCGCCGACCGATTCGACGGCTTCCTCTTCGTGGTGGTCCTCGCCGTTGCCGTTCTCGGCTCCCGGTTCGCCCGCGGGCGCCGCCTCGGCGGTGGCAGGCTCGCCGGCAGTCATATGGTCGGCGGTCTCGCTGTGATGCTCGCCGCCTTCCGACGCCGCCACGGCATCCGGTCCGGCAGCGTCCGCTTCGCCGGGTTCCATGTGGTCGGTTTCGGCTTCCGCCGGCTGCGGCGCGGGCGCACTTTCGCTTGTCTCCTCGGCGGGCGGAATGCCGACTTCCTCGTGCAGCAGTTCTTCCGCTTCTTGTTCGGCCGCCGGCGTCGTGGTCGCCATCAGGGCGGCGGTATCGGCGAGCTGCTCGGGCGAGGGCGTTTCGGCCGCCGCCTCGCCTGGTGAAAATCCAGCGGTCCCGGATGCGGGCTCTTCGGCCGCCACCGGCTCGCTTTGCACCACGTCGCGGTCGCGCTGGCGGTCGGCGCCGCGGTGGCGGTGCCGGTTGCGCCCGCGTCCGCCGCGGGCACGGTGATCGGCATCGGCATCGGCGGCGCGTTGCGCGCGCTCCTCCTCGGCGATCAATGCCTGCCGGTCGGCGACCGGAATTTGATAGTAGTCGGGATGGATTTCCGAGAACGCCAGAAAGCCGTGGCGGTTGCCGCCGTAATCGACGAATGCCGCCTGCAACGACGGCTCGACGCGCGTGACTTTGGCGAGATAGATGTTGCCGCGTAGCTGTTTGCGGTTAGCGGACTCGAAATCGAATTCCTCGACCCGGTTGCCGCGCAGCACCACGACCCGGGTCTCCTCCGGATGGGTCGCGTCGATCAGCATTTTGTCGGCCATTGGAAAATCTCACTGAGGCGGGCCCAGCCGCGTGCTCGCGCGAAAGTGGTGGCGCAAGACGACGCATGGGGGAGCCGGCCTGATTGGTGTTGAGGGAATGGGTCGCGTTTTCACGCGTAAGGCGGCCGAGGCCCATAGCAAGCCGCGCAGTCGCGAACGATACGCGAGAGCGGGGGACCTCGAATTGCCTTTGCTGCAACAGTGGCAGCATGAAACTTGCGACCCGTAGCACTACGGCCGCGCCTTGGCGCAGCCGAGGTTTCTCGAAACTGGCGGTCTGGACGCGCACGGTCGACTTGGCCGCGCGCTGATCCGGCTGTCCTTCACAAGGGTTTCGGCTCGCTTCGCCGTCCGTTCGCCCGGCTTCCTCGAGGGGGCGATCCTGGACTGGCGGGCCGGAGGCCCGAACGCGGCACAACCGGAACTTTAACCGACAGCCAGTCCTACATACGGGCGAAATCCCGTGCTGGCAAGGGAGCTTGTGCAGTCCGGCCACACCCGCGCCGCGAACGGCGTGTTTGCTTAAGTTCCGTTAACCGAAGCACCCCCTAATGCGCTAAAACGGGGCGGAAAGGGTCCGGAATCGTGACAGTCCGCGCGATCGTCCTTGTCTTGGGAGTTGTTTTGCTGGGCGACTCGGCGGCCTTGGCCGCCGAACACGATGTCGTCGCCAGCCAACTGACGCCACCGCCGCAATCGGCGACGTTTCCGATCGCCACCGGCGTGCGCGTCGGCGGCGACGACAAGCAGACCC
>Ga0335083_10001008_pt1 | contig 39975 bp, 40 predicted proteins | sample Lox_Sample_42_FD_206716 | JGI IMG/M metagenome (GOLD analysis project Ga0335083, IMG submission 206716) | Soil microbial communities from Loxahatchee National Wildlife Refuge, Florida, United States - Lox_Sample_4.2 | ecosystem: Environmental > Terrestrial > Soil > Wetlands | place: USA...
GGCGAGCGCGCTTGACCGCGCGCGCGCAATCACGGCTCTTGGCGCCATGACCGAGACACTGCCCGACACGCTTTACCGTCGCCGGGATTTCCACTCCTTCATCTCGGGCCGCTTCTTCTCCACCGTCGGCATGCAGGTCCAGTCGGTAGCGATCGGCTGGCAGATCTACAACATGGTGCATGATCCGCTGGCGCTCGGACTCGTCGGGCTCTGCCAGTTCGCACCGATGTTCCTCCTGACGCTTCCCGCCGGCGAGATCGCCGACCGCTTCGATCAGCGCAAGGTTTTTGCCGGCGCACTCGCCTTGCAGGGTGTCTGCAGCGCACTGTTTCTCTTCCTCACGCTGTCGCATCCGCACACCGTCTGGGCCTTCTATGCGGTGCTGATCCTGTTCGGCTGCGCGCGCGGCTTCTCCGGTCCCTCCGGGCAGTCGCTGCTCGCTTTTCTCGTCCCGCCCGAACAATTGCCGCGCTCGATCGCGCTGTCATCATCCGCCTTCACCACGGCCGTCATTGCCGGTCCGGCGCTGGGCGGTTTCCTGTTCGCGCTGGGACCACTGCCGACCTACTCGGTCTGTGTGGTGGGCTTTTTCATAGCCGCGGCGCTCATCGTCGGCCTTGGCGGGCGAAGGGCCGCACCGGGCAGCCATCATGCGAGCCGTCTTGAGCGCGTCGCCGCCGGCGTGCATTTCGTGCGGCAGCGGCCGATCGTGCTGGGCGCCATTTCACTCGATCTCTTCGCGGTTCTACTGGGCGGCGCAACCGCACTGCTTCCCGTCTTCGCGCGCGACATACTTCACGTGGGCGCGATCGGGTTGGGATTTCTGCGTGCCGCTCCGGCCACTGGCGCTGCGTTGACGGCTTTCCTTCTGGCGCGATGGCCCATCGAGCGCGGCACCGGAGGAAAGATGTTCGGCGCCGTGGCCGTCTTCGGTATCGCCACCATCGTCTTCGGGCTGTCGCAGAACTTCTTCCTGTCTCTCGCAGCGCTCTTCGTGCTGGGCGCCTCCGACATGATCAGCGTGTTCGTGCGTTCCTCGCTGATCAACCTTGCGACGCCCGACGAGATGCGCGGGCGCGTCGGCGCGGTGAACATGCTCTTCATCGGCGCCTCCAACGAGCTCGGAGAATTCGAATCCGGTGTGACGGCGGCGTGGTTCGGGACGATTCCGGCCGTCATCGTCGGCGGCGCCGGGACGCTCGCGGTCGTCGCGATCTGGATGTGGCTCTTCCCGCCCTTGAGGGCCGTGGACCGGCTGACGGACGTCGCGCCGGCGTGATTATTCGCTAAAAGCGATACGACGCGCGCGCATACACGCCGCCGGGCGAAGCGTAGAGCCCGGTCGTGAGATTCTGGCTGGGATGGAATTCCGTCGTGATCAGGCGGCTATAGCCCCAGGCGATGCCTGCGCTCGCGACGACGTCGTACCAGTGATGCTTCTTCGCATCGACACGCGAGTAACCGACGAACGCAGCAGCCGCATAGGCCGGCAGGCCGTACTCCCAGCCATAACGGTCCCAGAGATAGGCGGCCGGCGCAAAAGCGAGCGCGGCCGTGTCGGAGGGAAAGGACTGGTCGTCGGAGTGATCGGGACGCTCTTCATGGACGATCTGCTTCAGCCCATAGGCCGTGCCGACGGTCAGACCGGTATCGACAACGAGTTGCGCAACCCCTGTCCAGTCGTCCTTGACGACAGAGATGCCGCCTGCCGCGACGGGAAGCGCGATTGCAACCGCGACGCCTGCATCCTCGATCCCCGACGCCGATGCCGAGGCGGGAACGAACATTGCCGCGCCGACAACCAGCGCAATCCATCGCGGCATGCTGTCCGCTCCAAACGAATGTCGCTTTGGCATAAGCCGAAATCGTTCGCGGAACGTCAAGCGCGCCTTGCGAGCACAGCGCGCGAATCTCGTGCACTATACGAAAGGTCGTCGGGGGCGGAGGGGAACGAATCATGGCTTTGGCGGGGTTGCGCGGCTGGACGCCGGCACAAAAGCATGTCGTCGCAGCAAGCTTCCTCGGCTGGATGCTTGACGCGTTCGACTTCTTTCTTCTCGTGTTTGTGCTCTCCGACGTGGCGAAGGAATTCGGCGTTCCCGTCGCGCCCAAGCCTCTGGCGCTCGGCGCGGCCTACACCGCAACGCACAGCCTGGCGGAGAAGGCGGGAATCCTCTTTCCCCTGATGTGGCACCGTTTTGTCGATTCGCTCACCGGCGCGGGCGGACTCGATGCCACGATCATCCTCACGCTGACGCTCGCAGTCCGTCCCGTCGGCGCCTTCATCTTCGGCCGTCTCGCCGACCGCTTCGGAAGGCGGCCGGTCCTGATGTTCGACGTTCTCTGCTATTCGGCCCTGGCTTTCGCGTCCGCCTTCGCGCCAAATTTTACGGTCTTCCTGATCTTGCGCGGCCTGTTTGGCGTGGCCATGGGCGGCGAGTGGGGCGTGGGCTCCTCGCTGACAATGGAGACAGTGAAGCCTGAATCTCGCGGCGTCGTGTCCGGCATCCTGCAATCGGGTTACGCCAGCGGCTATCTGGTCGCTTCGGTCGTGTTCGCCCTTCTTTTTCCCATCATCGGCTGGCGCGGCATGTTCATGGTCGGCGCGGTGCCGGCGCTGCTCGTGCTCTACGTCAGAAGTCATGTGCCGGAGTCGCCGGCCTGGAACAGGGATCGCGCAAGAGCGAGCGGCATCGGCCAGGTGCTGCGCAAGCACTGGTCGCTTGCGATCTACGCCGTCCTTTTCATGACAGCCATGAACTTCTTCAGCCACGGCACGCAGGATCTCTATCCGACATTCCTGCGCAAGCAGCACGGCTTCGATGCGCACACGGTGGGCATGATCGCGGTCGTCTACAACATCGGCGCGATCCTGGGCGGACTGCTGTTCGGCTTCTACTCGCAGTCCTTCGGCAGGCGGCGCACGCTCATCACCGCGGCGCTCCTCTCGCTGCCGATCGTGCCGCTCTGGGCGTTCTCGCACGACATCGTCGTGCTGGCCGCAGCGGGCTTCGCGATGCAGTTCATGGTGCAGGGCTGCTGGGGCGTGATCCCTGCGCATCTGAACGAGCTGTCTCCGCACGATGCGCGCGGCACATTTCCCGGCTTCGTCTATCAGCTGGGGAATTTCCTCGCCTCGACCAACGCGACGATCCAGGGCGTGCTCGCCGCTGCGTTCGGCGGCGACTTCTCTTATGCGCTCGCAGGCGTGGCCGTCGCGGCGGCGGTCATGATCGTGGTCTTCGCGCTGATCGGCAGCGAGGCGAAGGATGCGGATCTGACGCTTGCGCCCAATCCTTCGCCGTGATGCTCAGGCCTTCGTGAAGATGTCGACGCGGTCCGTCGGTTCGTTGTCGTTCGTGCCGCCCATCGCGTGCACGTCGATGCGACCCGAGGGTACGCCGCCGTCGATCAGGAGCTGACGGATGATGAGCGCGCGCTTCAGCGAAAGCCGGCGCGCGTCGGACGACTTGTCGCCCTTGGCGCCGCCATAGGCCACGACCTGCACCTTCGTGGCGCCGGCCGCGAGCGCGGAATTGAGCGGACCGGCAAGTCCCTTGATCGCATCGATTGCCTCAGGCACCGGATCGGGCGCGCCGGGGCCGAACAGGATTTGGCTCTGCCGCACGAGGCCGTTGGGACCCTGATCGGACTGGGGCGTCGCGGGCGGCGTGTGCGCCGGCGGCGGCTGGTTGCTCGCCACGCGGGTCGGCGGCTGCTGTGGCGCCGCAGGCGCCGGCTTGGGTGCCAGGCTCGTTCCCGGTGCAAGCGAGAAGGGAATACCGCCCGCCGCGTTGTTGGCCGATGCTGGCCTTGCGGCCTGGGCCAAGGCGGGCTTCGGCGTCTGTGCAGGAACGGGCTTCGGGACAAGGGCGGGAGCAGGCTTGGAGACCTGCGCCACCACCGGCTTGAAGCCGGAGGGCATGGAAGGCTTGGGCGCCTGCGCTGTCGCGGGCAGGGTTGCGGCATATTGATCGAATTGCGCCGCGGGAGCGGGCTTCGCTACCGCCGGTTTCGCCGGGGCGGGCTTCGGTGCCGCGGCTACAGGCTTTGGTGCCGTCGCGACAGGCTTCTGCGGCGCTGGCTTCTGGGGCGCAGGTTGCGGCGGCGGGGTCGTATCGAAAGAAGGGATGTTGGTGGCTGCCTCGGGCGGCGCTTCGTCGTTCGTCGCCGGCGCCATGCTCGTGGTGGGCGCAGGCGGTGCCACGCTGGCGACCGCAGTGGCGGGCGCCGTCGGCGTCTTCTTCACGTGATGCGCCACGTGCTTGTAGGGCATGTGGAGGTGGATCGGCGCCTCGTTCGTGCCCGGATAGGGCGCGCCGGGCTGGAGCAGTTGGCGCTGCACACGGCCGTACTTGCCGCCCGGATAGAGCAGCACGCCGCTCCCGGGGATCGGATTTACGATCACGTCCTCGCCCGGATACATCTCTTGCTGTGCCGAAGCGGGGACCGCGAAGAGATATCCGGCGCCGAGAAGAAGGGACGCGCAAAACGCGCGGGACATGGACAAGCGAAGCACCCGGTAACGCATCAGCCGCGACGCAGCAGGATAGACTCTGGCACCATCTGGCTCAACTAACCGGCTTTTCGCGTGATACGAATCAGGATCAACGCTTAGGAAGTACCATGAAGACAAAAGCTGCCGTCGCCTACGAACCCGGAAAACCGCTCGTTGTGGAGACCGTCGATCTCGACGGGCCGCGTGCCGGTGAGGTCCTGGTCGAAATCAGGGCGACAGGTGTGTGCCATACTGACGAATTCACCCGCTCGGGCGCCGATCCGGAAGGCCTGTTCCCCGCGATTTTCGGGCACGAGGGCGCGGGCATCGTCGTCGATGTCGGGCCGGGCGTGACCTCCGTTGCCAAGGGCGACCACGTCATCCCGCTCTACACGCCGGAATGCCGGCAGTGCAAAAGCTGCACCTCGCACAAGACGAATCTCTGCACGGCGATCCGAGCCACCCAGGGCAAGGGCGTGATGCCGGACGGCACGTCGCGCTTCTCGATCGGGGGCGAGATGATCCACCACTACATGGGCTGCTCGACCTTCTCGAACTTCACCGTGCTGCCCGAGATCGCGGTGGCGAAGATCCGGAAGGACGCGCCCTTCGACAAAGTCTGCTACATCGGCTGCGGCGTGACGACGGGCATCGGCGCGGTGATCAACACCGCGAAGGTCGAGCCCGGCGCCAATGTCGTGGTGTTCGGCCTCGGCGGCATCGGGCTCAATGTCGTGCAGGGCGCGCGGCTTGCCGGCGCGAACATGATCGTCGGCGTCGATCTCAATCCTGCGCGCGAGAAGCTCGCGCGCACATTCGGCATGACGCATTTCGTCAATCCGAAGGAGGTGAAGGGCGATCTCGTGCCTTACCTCGTCGAGCTCACTGGCGGCGGTGCTGATTACAGCTTCGAATGCATCGGCAATGTAGAGGTCATGCGCCAGGCGCTCGAATGCTGCCACCGCGGCTGGGGTGTTTCCGTCATCATCGGCGTCGCGGGCTCTGGGCAAGAGATCAAGACGCGGCCGTTTCAGCTCGTCACCGGACGGGTATGGAAGGGCACGGCGTTCGGCGGCGCGAGAGGCCGCACCGACGTGCCCAAGATCGTGGACTGGTACATGGACAAAAAGATCAATATCGACGATCTCATCACGCACACGCTGCCGCTCTCGGACATCAACAAGGCGTTCGACCTGATGCACGCGGGCGAGTCGATCCGGACGGTGGTGACGTTCTAGATATTTCCCCCCCGCTTGCCGAGGGGCGCGGCGCGCAGCGACGCGGGGGAGGACTTCCCTCATCGCAAAAATGATTTCCGCCGAGCGCGAGACTGCGAGGCGGTCCTCCCCCAGCATCTGATGCTGGAGCATCAGACGCTGCCCCCTCCGACAAGCGGGGGGGACTCTCAGGCCTTCCCCGCCTCGCGGATGAGCTTCAGCAGTTGCGGGTGCAGGGCTTCGTTGGCGCAGACGATCTCGCGCCGGCCGATCATGTCGGTGCCGCCGCCGAAATCGGTGACGACGCCGCCTGCTTCGCGGACCAACAGGATCCCGGCCGCGACATCCCAGGGCGAAAGTCCATGCTCCCAAAATCCGTCAACGCGGCCCGCAGCCGTGAAGGCGAGATCGAGCGACGCGGCGCCGAAGCGGCGCACGCCCGAGGTCGTTCCCATCACCGCGCTCAGCTCGCGGATGTAGTGGTCATGATCGCCGCGGCCGAGGAACGGAATGCCTGTCGCGAACAGGGATTCGTTCATCTTCTTGCGGTTCGCAACTCTCAACCGCTTGTCGTTCAAATAGGCGCCGTGGCCCTTCTCGGCCAGGAACAACTCGTTCGAGACGGGGTTGAACACGAGCGCACTGACGATCTGCCCGTCGCGCTCGAGCGCGATCGAGATCGCGAATTGCGGGATGCCATGCAGGAAATTCGTGGTGCCGTCGAGCGGGTCGATGATCCAACGATGCGTCTTGTCGGGGCCTTCGATGACGCCCGATTCCTCGACGAGGAAGCCGTAGCCGGGCCGCGCACGCTGCAGCTCCTCGATCAACATCTGTTCGGTGCGATGGTCCGCGTTGGTGACGAAGTCCGCCGGCCCCTTCATCGAGATCTGCAGATTCTCGACCTCATTGAAGTCGCGCGAGAGACGCCGGCCGGCCTTGCGGGCGGCTGAGACCATCACGTTCTGCACGGGTGACAGATAGGGCATCTATTCCGCGCGCCGCACGTAGGAGCCGTCTTCCGTCGCCACGATGACCTTGGACCCGGCATTGATGAACGGCGGTACCTGGATCTTCATGCCGTTCTCGAGCACCGCGCTCTTGTAGGACGGCGCCGCCGTGCCGCCCTTCAAGACCGGATCGGCCTCGACGACTTCGAGCGTCACCTGGATGGGCAGCTGGATGCCGATCGGCTTGCCGTCATAGAGCTGCACCAGGACCTTCATGCCGTCCTGCAGGAACTGCGCGCGCTCGCCGACGAAATCCTTTTGCAGCTCGATCTGGTCGTAGGTCTCGATGTCCATGAAGGTCAGCACGTCGCCGCTCGCGAAGAGGAACTGGAAGTCCTTCTTGTCGAGATAGATCTCCTCCACGCCCTCGTCCGAGCGGAAGCGCTCGTTGAGCTTGGTGCCGTTCAGGATGTTCTTGAGCTCGACCTGGTTGTAGGCGCCGCCTTTGCCAGGTTTCACAGCCTGCGTCTTTACCGCCATCCAGAGTCCGCCCTGGTGTTCGATCATGGTCCCGGGACGGATTTCGTTTCCGGCAATCTTCGGCATGGCGTGCGGCGCGTCCTTCGGGCGCGGGTCTTAAGGCGTCGAGATGTGAAAGAGCGCGCGGGTTCTAGCAGCGGGACTAGGGATTGTCACGTGTGTGACACAGACGTGGAATTGCGGCGTTTGTTCCAGTGGGGCAGGACAAACCTGAATCTGAGAAGGGTGCGATATGTTTAAGAAAATTCTCTTTCCGATAATGCTGCTGATGGTCGTCGCACGTACGGCGAACGCGGAGAACTGGGTCGGCCAAGCAGGACCGCCCGCCGTGAACGGGACAATTGGTCCCTATGTCGGCCCAACAATGGCTACCTCGACGATCGGCATAGATTGCGTTCCTGGAAACACGCCGCTGCCGTGTGGGGCGGGTCAGACATCCGAGTACAACGGTGCCTCCGGCCCGTGGATTGGCGTTCAGAGTGTTCCCTCCGGTGCAGGGCCCGGCTCCGGGCTCTACGTCTGGGCCGATGGTCCTTTCCAAGACCCGAGTTCGCCTTCCGGGCTCTCAGCCTTTGACGGTCCGATCCCGTTGGCAGATTTTGCGACATCATCGTCGGTCGATGCGCTTGGTGCGTCGTTCAATGCACTCTCGACACAAATGCAGTCGCTATCGACAGCATTTGCACAGGTTCAACAGCAGCTCGTGATGCAGGACAAGTCACTTCGCCAAGGCGTTGCGATGTCGCTCGCGATGGACGGCACGGGCACGCTTGGTCCCGACGAGCACTTCGCGATGTCGATGAACTGGGGCACGTTCGGAGGACAGAACGGCGTTGCAGGAAGCATTGCATTCCGCGCCGCGGATCATGTGACGTTCGACGGTGGCATCGGGACAGGACTCCATGGCGGCCTCATCGGTGGCCGTGCCGGCGTGCGCATCGCCTGGTGAGCGCAATTGTTCGCCCTATCCCAAGAACCGTCATGGCCGGGCTTCGTTCACACCGGTTAAACCGGGTGGTCACAGCACCCGGCCATGACGGGTGTTAAGCGAACAGTGCGTTGAACTTGCGCACTGCGATCTCAGGACCCTCGGCGTGGTTCCACACACCAGAAGAGACCGCGAGGAAATCGGCGCCTGCTTCGACCAGCGGCGCTGCGTTGTCGACGGTGATGCCGCCGATGGCGACGCAAGGGACGACCATGATGTCCGACCACCAGCGCAGCAGTTCGATATCGGCGTGGGTCTTGGCTTCCTTCGTGGCGGTCGGAAAGAACGCGCCGAACGCAACGTAATCGGCGCCGGCTTCCGCCGCCTCCATCGCGAGATGCCGGGAATCGTGGCAGGTCACGCCAACGATCGCATCGCGCCCGACGACCGCGCGCGCGTCCGCGTACGAAGCGTCTTCCTGTCCGACATGCACGCCATCGCAGCGCAAATCGCGCGCGAGATCGGGGCGGTCGTTCAGGATGAAAGCCGCGCCGGCGCGATGCACGATGGGCATCAAGGTTTCCGCCGCGCGGCGGATCTCCTCGTCGCTGACGTCCTTGAGGCGCAGCTGGAACGAGGCGACATCGCCGCCGGAGAGCGCGCGCTTCACCTCTTCCGCGAAAGAGACGATTTCGAATTTCGGCGGCGTAATGAGATAAAGGCGGCAGCCCTCGCTCACGCGGCAGCTTTTTCGTCTGCGGACTTCCACTTGCCCGTCGCGGCGAGGCCATTCATCCGCGCGCGATGCGCGAACGCCTTCTGCGCTGCGCCGACATTCTCGCTCTTGCCCGACCATGCCTTCTGCGGCGCGGCCTGGAGTGCGCGGCCGTAGGAGAAGGTCAGCGCCCAGGGCAGGTTCGGATGGCGGGCATTCATCGCGTTCAGATGCGCGGTCGCGTCTTCATCCGACTGGCCGCCGGAGAGGAACGCGATGCCAGGTACCGCGGAGGGTACGCAGCGCTTCAGCACTTCCACCGTGCGGTCGGCGACTTCCTCGACGCTCGCCTGCTTGGCGCATTTCACGCCAGGAACGATCATGTTCGGCTTCAGCACGATGCCTTCGAGCTTCACGTTCGCGTAGTAGAGCTGCTGGAAGGTCTCCTTCAGCACCCACTCCGTGACGGCGGCGCAGGTGTCGATCGTGTTGTCGTAATCCATCAGCACTTCCGGCTCGACGATCGGAACGATGTTGTTCTCCTGGCAGAGCGCCGCATAGCGCGCGAGTGCCTGGGCGTTGGTGTTGACGCAATTGTAGCTCGTGCGTGTCGGATCGTAGGTCGCGCGCCACTTCGCGAACCGTGCGCCGAGCTTGTAGTACTCGACGAGCCGCTCGCGCAGGCCATCGAGACCTTCGGTGACCGTCTCGCCCTCGCTCAGCGCCAGCGGCTTTGCGCCCTGGTCGACCTTGATGCCCGGCACCGCGCCCGCCTTCTCGATCAGCGCCACGAGCGGCGTGCCGTCCTTCGCCTTCTGGCGGATCGTCTCGTCATAGAGGATCACGCCCGAGACATGCTTCATGCCTTCGGGGCAGCGGAACAGAAGCTCGCGATAGTCGCGGCGGTTCTCCTCGGTGTTGGCGACGCCGATCTTGTCGAAGCGCTTCTTGATCGTGCCCGTGCTTTCGTCGGCGGCAAGAAGGCCCTTGCCCCGCTCGACCATCTGATGCGCCACGCGCGAAAGCTGTTCCAGATTCATCGTCTTGGGTCCCTATGAGGCGAGCGCTGCAACGCCCGGCAATTCCTGTCCTTCGAGCCACTCGAGAAACGCGCCGCCCGCGGTCGAGACGTAGGAGAAATCGTCCGCCACGCCCGCATGGTTGAGCGCCGCGACCGTATCGCCGCCACCTGCGACCGAAAGGAGGTCGCCGGCCCTGGTGCGTTCGGCCACGAGGCGCGCCGCCGCAACCGTGCCCTTGTCGAATGGCTCCATCTCGAACGCGCCGAACGGCCCGTTCCAGACCAAAGTCTTCGTATTGTGCAGGCGATTGGCGAAGGCCTCAATACTGGCCGGGCCGACATCGAGGATCATCTCGTCGCTCTTTACGCCACGGATATCGACCGTGCGATGGGCCGCGTGCGCCTTGAATTCCTTCGCGACGACCGCGTCGACCGGCAGGAGGATGGCGGCCCCGCTCTCGATGGAGAGCGAGATCACGCGTCGCGCGGTCTCGAGATGATCTGGCTCGCAAAGCGACTTGCCGACCGAAATGCCTTCGGCCGCGAGGAACGTGTTTGCCATGGCGCCGCCGATGACAAGGGTCTCCACCCGCTTCACGAGGTTCTCGAGCAGCGTGATCTTGGTGGAGACCTTGGCGCCGCCGACCACGGCCATCAGAGGACGCTCGGGATTGCCGAGCGCCTTGTCGAGATGGTTGAGCTCCGCCTCCATCGAACGGCCGGCGGCCGAAGGCAGGAGATAGGCAAGCCCCGTCGTCGTGGCATGTGCGCGATGCGCGGCCGAGAAGGCGTCGTTGACGAAGATGTCGCCCAGCGTTGCGACCTGCTTGGTGAAGCTCTCGTCGTTGGCTTCTTCGCCAGCGTGGAAGCGCGTGTTCTCGAGCAGGACGATGTCGCCGTCCTTCAGCGCATCGACGGCTGCCTTGGCCTTCGGGCCGACGCAGTCTTCGGCGAACGCAACCGGCTTGCCGACGGCCTTCGCGAGCGCAGGCGCGATCGACTTCAGGGACATCGACGGCACGACCTTGCCTTTCGGGCGGTCGAAATGGGAGAGCACGATCACCTTCGCGCCCTTGTCAGCAAGCTCGCGGATGGTCGGCGCCTGACGCTCGAGCCTCAGCGTGTCGGTGACCTTGCCGTCCTGCACGGGAACGTTGAGGTCGGCCCGCACGAGCACGCGCTTGCCCTTCACCTGAAGGTCGTCGAGCGTGCGGAACTTCGGCATGGAAAGGTTCGTGCGCTTCAGATCAGCTTGCCGAGCGCAACGGCGACATCCGCCATGCGGTTCGAGAAGCCCCACTCATTGTCGTACCAGCTCATCACGCTGACGAAGTTCCCGTCCATCACCTTTGTCTGGTCGAGCGCAAAGGAGGACGAAGCCGGATCGTGATTGAAGTCGACCGACACGAGCGGCGCATCGATGACGTCGAGAATGCCCTTGAGCGGGCCGGCGGCTGCGGCCTTCACCGCGTTGTTGATCTCCTCGACGGTGGTCGGACGCGAGGCGAGGAATTTGAGATCGACGAGCGACACGTTCGGCGTCGGCACGCGCACCGAGACCCCGTCGAGCTTGCCCTTGAGCTCGGGCAGCACGAGGCCGATCGCCTTGGCCGCTCCCGTCGAAGTCGGAATCATCGACAGTGCCGCCGCGCGGGCGCGGTAGAGGTCCTTGTGCAGCGCGTCCTGCGTCGGTTGGTCGTTGGTGTAGGAGTGGATCGTCGTCATCACGCCCTTTTCGATGCCGACGGCGTCGTTCAAGACTTTGGCGAGCGGTGCGAGGCAGTTCGTGGTGCAGGAGCCGTTCGAGATGACGTGGTGTTCCTTCGTCAGCTTCTGGTGATTGACGCCGTAGACGACGGTCAGGTCGACGCCGTCCGCGGGTGCGGAGATCAGCACGCGCTTGGCGCCGGCCTTCAGATGCGCACCTGCCTTCTCCTTCGAGGTGAAGAGCCCGGTGCACTCCATGGCGATGTCGACATCGAGCTGCTTGTGCGGAAGCTGCGCGGGATCGCGCACGGCCGTGACCTTGATGCGATGACCGGCGGCGATCATGAACTCGCCGTCGACCGTCACGTTGGCCGGGAAGCGGCCATGCACGGAGTCGTAGCGCAGGAGATGCGCATTGGTTTCGACGGGGCCGAGGTCGTTGACGGCCACGATCTCGATATCCCTGCGGCCGCTCTCCACGATGGCGCGCAGGACGAGACGTCCGATGCGGCCGAAGCCGTTGATCGCAACGCGAATTGCCATGAACTTCTCCTAGTTGCCTCTCAGCCGGTTGCCTTGAGCGCGGCGCGGGCCGCATCGGCCACGGCGTCCGGCGTGATGCCGAAATGTTTGTACACGTCCTTGTACGGCCCGCTGGCGCCGAAGCCATGCATGCCGACAAACTTGCCGTTGGGGCCGATATAGCGATCCCAGCCGAGCGGCACGGCCGCCTCGACTGCAACTTTCACAGTCCCGGGACCCAACACGGCCTGACGATAGGCGAGGGGCTGCTCCTCGAACAATTCCCAGCACGGCATGGAGACTATGCGCGACGCTATGCCCTCGGCATTAAGCATGTCGCGCGCCTTCTGCGCGATTTCGACTTCCGAGCCGGTGGCGAGGAAAGTGACCCTGGCGCCGCTGGTGCCGGCGAGTTCATAGGCGCCCTTGCTACAGAGGTTCTCGCTCACATCGGTGGTTCGCAGCGTCGCCACGTCCTGCCGCGAGAAGACGAGGATGCTCGGCCGCTCTGCGCTGCGGAGTGCGATCTCCCAGCACTCCGCGACTTCCACCGAATCCGCGGGGCGCAACACGAGCAGGTTCGGAATTGCGCGCACGGCAGCCAGATGCTCAACCGGCTGATGCGTTGGGCCGTCTTCGCCGACGCCGATCGAATCGTGCGACATCACGAAGATGGTGCGGATCTTCATGAGTGCCGCTAGCCGGATCGAAGGCCGGCAATAGTCGGAGAACACGAAGAACGTGCCGCCATAGGGAATGACGCCGCCATGCAGCGCCATCCCGTTCATCGCCGCCGCCATGCCGTGCTCGCGCACGCCGTAGCGGATATAGCGGGCCTTGAAGGTCTCCGGCGTGACATCCTCGAGGCCCTTCGTCTTCGTATTGTTCGAAGGCGTGAGGTCGGCGGAGCCGCCGATTGTCGTCGCCATGATCGTGTTCACGACCTCGAGCACCTTCTCGGAGGTACGCCGAGTGCCGGCGGTGGGCTTTTCTGCGGCGAATTTCTTCTTGAGCTCGGCGATCGCGGGCGAAAGCGAAGCCGGGATGTCGCCCGCAATCGCCTCATCGAAGGTGTCGAGCTCCCCGCCAGCCATCTCCTCACGCCGCTTCAGCCACGCCGAACGCGCCGTTGCGCCCTGCGCGCCGATCGCGCGCCAGGCGGAAAGGATGTCGTCCGGAACGACGAAGGGCTCGTAAGGCCAGTCGAGATTCTTGCGCGCGCCCGCGATCTCGTCCGCGCCCGGCGCGTCGCTGTGCGCTTTCGACGTGCCGGCCCGTGTCGGCAGGCCGAAGCCGATGATGGTGCGGCAGGCGATCATCACGGGCCGGTCGCTCGTCTGCGCTGCCTGGAGCGCGCGGTAGACATCGGCCACGTTGTGGCCGTCGCAGGTGTCCGTTTTCCAGCCGGCGGCTTCGAAGCGCTTGCGCGCGTCCGTGGAGTCGGTGATCGAGGTTGGCCCGTCGATCGTGATGTGGTTGTCGTCGTAAAGGACGATCAGCCTGGAGAGTTTCAGGTGTCCAGCGATCGAAATCGCCTCGTGGCTGATGCCTTCCATCAGATCGCCGTCGCTGGCGATGACATAGGTCTTGTGATCGACAAGCCGGTCGCCGAAACGGCCGTTCACGAGACGCTCCGCGAGCGCCATGCCGACCGCGTTGGCGATGCCCTGGCCGAGCGGACCGGTGGTCGTCTCGATCCCGGGCGCGTGTCCATACTCGGGATGGCCGGCGCAGGGGCTGCCCACTTTCCGGAAGTGCCGGATGTCGTCCATCGTGATGCCGTCATAACCCGTCAGGTAGAGCAGGGAATAAAGAAGCATCGAGCCGTGCCCGGCCGAGAGGACGAAGCGGTCGCGGTCGGGCCAATGGGGATCGGCCGGGTCGAATTTCAGGAACCGGGAGAAAAGGACCGTCGCCACGTCGGCCATGCCCATCGGCAGGCCGGGGTGCCCCGATTTCGCAGCCTCCACCGCATCCATCGACAGCGCGCGGATGGCGTTGGCGAGGCGGCGGATGTCCTGTTGTCCAGGCGGCGCGTCTTTCGTGACCATTGGGTGCCTTTCCGGACGTGGCCGGGTGGGCCTTAGCGAGCGGCAGCATCGGGCGTCAAGGGAACAATCCGCCGCGTTGGGCTGCCACCTGTTGGTAACGCGCTTTCCGCCGCAACGCTGCGCGTCCGGGCCGTCGCAGCGCTTCAGGAAAATGCCTCGAAAAGCTGGGGAGATCGTGGTTGTTGCGCGTTGACCCACCTGTCGCATCACGCCAATGTCGTGCGCTACCCTTTCGAAGAGGCGTGCACCGGGAATGAGCAGGCTCGATGAGGCAGCAGAGCGCTTGCGGGCGGCCTTGGCAAAGCTCGATGGGGCTGTGAGCCCCTTCACCGAGGCTCGCAAGGTCGCCAAGGATGCGCAGGCGCGGATCTCGGCCCTGACGGTGGAACGCGAGCGGCTGCTAGCGCGTGTCGCAGAACTTGAGGAAGATGCTCGCGCTCTCTCCGGACTCACCGAGGAAGTGGAGACGCGCCTCGACGGTGCCATCGCGGAGATCCGTTCCGCACTCGGACGCTAGGAGCGAACGCGATGCCTCTCGTCAATATCATGATCAACAACCGGGCCTACACGATCGCCTGCGACGAGGGCGAGGAAGAACATCTGCGCGAGCTCGCAGAGCATGTCGACTCGAAAGTGCGCGAACTCCTGAGTTCCGTGGGACAGGTGGGCGAACAGCGTTTGCTTTTGATGGCGGCGCTTCTTCTCGCCGATGAAAGACACGACGCATCCTCGCGGCTCGTGGCGCGCACCCAGGAAGTGACCGATCTCGCGGGCTCGCACGAAGAAATCGCGGCGAAGCTCGATCAATCCGAGACATTCGCCGCGGAATTGCTCGAGACGGCGGCCAAGCAGCTCGAGGATGTTGCGGCCAAGCTCGCGCACGCGTAGCCTTCCGTCAGGACGGGTACTGCCCCGCGCGTCAGGAATGCGATGCCCAGGGGCCTTAATGGTACTCACCGGGAGCTGTCCCTGGCCGAGGTCGTGGCTTCGGTCATATGGCGCCCACCTGCACTTGCAGGCCCGTGAGGATCCACTGCCAACGGCGGCGGCGGTCCCGTCCGCTTTTCTTCCATGACTTCTCGCCCATGAGCGGCAAATCGACATTGCGGGAGGAAGCGCGCGCGCGCCGCGCGGCGCTGGTGCGCGCACATTCGGACTTCGCCGCGCGCCTCGCAGAGCAGGCGGATGCACTCGGCATTGCCGAAGGCAGCATCGTTGGCGGCTACGAGGCGTTGAAGGATGAGGCCGATCCCGAGAGGCTCCTCGAGCGTCTCGCAAGCCGGAACTGTCTCATCGCCTATCCGCGCGTGACGGCCAGGGATGCGCCGCTGTCATTTCATACTGCGCGCGAAGAAGCAGACTTCGTTTCCGGCGCATTCGGCGTGCGTGAGCCGCGCGCGGAATGCCCGGCCGTGTCGCCGAACGTCTTGCTCGTGCCGCTGCTGGCTTTCGATGCCGCCGGGCATCGGCTCGGTTATGGCGGCGGCTTCTACGACCGCACGCTGCATGTGCTTCGTGGCTCGGGAACCCTCACGGCGATCGGCATCGCGCTCGCCGGGCAGGAGATCCCATCGATTCCGGGACAGCGCCACGACCAGCGCCTTGATATGGTAGTGACCGAACTGGGTGTCAGACGGTTTCTCTGAAGGATGCGCATTCTTTTCATCGGCGACATCATGGGCCGGCCGGGCCGCGACGTGGTCGCGGCCGAGCTGCCGAAGCTGAAGGACCGGCTGCAGCTCGACTTCGTGGTCGGCAATGGCGAGAACGCGGCTGGCGGCTTCGGCATCACACTGCCCATCGCCAACGAGCTGTTCCAGTCCGGCCTCGACGTCATCACGACCGGCAATCACTGGGCCGACCAGCGCGAGATCCTCACCACCATCGATCACGAGGATCGCATCCTGAGGCCTCGCAACTATCCGAAGGGAACGCCCGGCAAGGGCGCCGGCCTGTTCGAGACGCGCAACGGCGCGCGCGTGCTCGTCGTCAACGTGATCGGGCGCGTCTTCATGGATGCGCTGGACGATCCGTTCGCCGGCGCGGAAGCAGAACTTGTGGCCTGTCCGCTTGGCGAGGGCGCCGACGCCATCATCGTCGACATGCACGCCGAAGCCACGAGCGAGAAGATGGCGATGGGCCAGTTCTGCGACGGGCGCGCGAGCCTTGTGGTGGGCAGCCACTCGCATGTGCCGACGGCAGACGCACAGATTTTTCCGAACGGCACCGCGTATCAGACCGATGCGGGTGCCTGCTGCGACTACGATTCCGTGATCGGCATGGAGAAATTCGAGCCGGTGCAGCGTTTCGTGCGCAAATTGCCGGGCTCCCGTTTCACCCCGGCGCTCGGTCCGGCGACGCTTTGCGCGGTGTATGTGGAGACGGACGCGAAGGGTCTCGCCGCGCGAATCGAACCCGTGCGTGTGGGCGGGCGTCTCAAGCAGACGATCCCGGAGGTCTGATGTGACGGCACCTCCTTTCGCGCTGAAGCAGATCGACCATGTCGTGCTCAGGATCCGCGACCTCGAGAAGAGTCTCGCCTTCTATTGTGGCGTGATCGGCTGCACGATGGAGAAGCGCCAGGAAGAGATCGGCCTCATCCAGGTGCGCGCGGGCTCTTCCCTTATCGACCTCATCCCGATCGACAGACCGCTTGGAAGACTTGGCGGTGCAGGCCCCGAGAAGGAGCGCCGCAACGTCGATCATTTTGCGCTGCAGATCACGCCGTTCGACGAGGCTGCGATCCGCGCCCATCTGGAGAAGGCCGGCATTGCAGTCGCCGATAGCGGCCAGCGCTACGGCGCGGAAGGCAATGGACCGTCCGTCTATGTCCATGACCCGGACGGCAATACGGTTGAGTTGAAGGGGCCGCCCGTCCGGACTTGAACAGGCCCCGCAGGCCCGGCTATTCCAGCCCGCAAATCTTATGTCGGGCGCTCTAACGCCGAACCGAGGGACCACTTCGGTGGAGCGCGCTCTAGGTGGACAAATGGCCGGTCATTCCCAGTTCAAGAACATCATGTTTCGCAAGGGGCGCCAGGATAAGGAGCGCTCCAAGCTCTTTTCCAAGCTCGCGCGCGAAATCACCGTCGCGTCGAAGCAGGGGCTGCCGGACCCTGCGCACAATCCGCGCCTGCGCTCAGCCATTCTCGCCGCGCGCGAAGAAAACATGCCCAAGGACAACATCGAGCGCGCCATCAAGAAGGGGCAGGGCGGCGACGCGGAGAACTACGACGAAGTGCGCTACGAAGGCTACGGACCTGGCGGCGTTGCGCTCATCGTCGAAGCGCTGACCGACAATCGGAACCGTACCGCGGCCGACGTGCGCGCGGCGTTCTCGAAATACTCGGGCGCGCTCGGCGAGACGAATTCCGTCTCCTTCATGTTCAACCGCGTTGGGGTCATCGCTTATCCAAAGGACAAGGGTTCGGACGACGCGATGCTGGAAGCCGCGATCGAGGCGGGCGCCGAAGAGTGTGTCTCGAACGCGGATGGCCATGAATTCCTGACCAGTGTCGAGGATTTCGCTTCCGTGCGCGATGCGCTCGAGAAGGCCCTGGGGGCGCCGCAATCCTCGGCCATCACCTGGCGGCCGCAGAACATGGTGCCCGTCCCCGACGATGCCGGCGAGACGCTCGTCAAACTGATCGAAACGCTCGACGACCACGACGACGTGCAGCACGTCTACGGCAACTACGAATTGTCCGACGCGCTGGTGAAGAAGCTGGGCGGCTGATCCCAAACCAGCACTGGTTTGAGGGCCCGAACGGAAAGAGTACAAACGCAAATGGGCGCTGCGATTCGCATCATGGGACTTGATCCGGGGCTCGGCCGCATGGGCTGGGGCGCCATCGATGTTTCCGGCTCGCGGCTGAACCATGTCGCGCACGGCGTGATCGCGACGCGCAGCACCGAGGGGCTTGGGCTGCGACTGCTCGCGATCCACCAGGCGCTCACCGCCGTGATCCTCGAGTGGCGTCCGGTGGCGATCGCCGTCGAACAGGCCTTCGTGCACAAGGATCCTTCCGCGGCGATGAAGATCGGCCATGCGCGCGCGGTCGCGTTGCTGGCCGCTGCGCAGGCGGGGCTTGAGATCGCCGAGTACACGCCCAACCACATCAAGAAGTCCGTGGTCGGCGTGGGCCATGCCGGCAAGGAGCAGGTGCAGGCGATGGTGAAGCGCTTGCTTCCGGCCTGCCGCGTCGAGCAGGCCGATGCGGCCGACGCGCTCGCCGCGGCCATCGCGCATGCGCATCTGGCCGGCACGCGCGCAAGGCTGCTTGCGGCCCTCGCATGATCGGCAAGCTCTCCGGAATCATCGACTCCATCTTCGAGGATCACGTGATCGTCGATGTCGGAGGCGTGGGCTATCTCGTCTATTGCCCGTCTTCGACCTTGTCGAAGCTTGCGACCGGCATGACGGCGTCGCTCGTCGTCGAGACGAAAGTGAGCGAAGACGCGATCCGCCTTTACGGATTCCTCACCGCCGAAGAGCGCGAGTGGTTCCGGCTACTGCAGAACGTGCAGAATGTCGGATCGCGCGTCGCGCTCAACGTACTTTCCGCGCTGTCGCCGCGCGAGCTGGAACGCGCGATCGCGCTGGGCGACAAGGCCGCAGTCGGACGCGCGCAAGGCGTGGGGCCCAAGCTCGCGGCGCGCATCACGGCGGAACTGAAGGACAAGGCGCCCGCGATGATGCTGCGCGGGCATGGCGAGGACAATGTCACGCCTTTCGTCGCGCCGCGCGGGCCGGAAGCCGATGCCGTCGCCGCACTCGTCAAGCTCGGCTATTCTCAAGGGCAGGCGGCGGAAGCCGTGGCGCGCGCCGCGCGCGAGACCGAAGGCGCGCCCGTGGATCACCTGATCCGTGAAAGCTTGAGGGCTATGGGACGATAGATGGCCAAGGCAGGTGCACAGCCGAGCGATCGCCTCGTGGCGCCCGAGCGCAACGAAGACGACTCGCTGGAAGCGTCGCTGAGGCCGAAGCGGCTTGCCGATTTCGTCGGCCAGCAGCAGGCGCGCGAAAACCTGTCGGTCTTCATCCAGGCAGCCAAGGCGCGGTCGGAAGCGCTGGATCATGTGCTCTTCTATGGCCCGCCGGGCCTGGGCAAGACCACGCTGGCGCAGATCGTTGCGCGCGAGCTCGGCGTCAATTTCCGTTCGACATCCGGCCCGGTTCTCGCGAAGGCGGGCGATCTCGCCGCGATCCTCACCAATCTCGAGCCGCGCGATGTCCTCTTCATCGACGAGATCCATCGTCTCAATCCGGCAGTGGAGGAGATTCTCTATCCCGCGATGGAGGATTATGAACTCGATCTCGTGATCGGCGAGGGACCGTCGGCACGTTCGGTCAAGATCACGCTCGCGCCGTTTACACTGATCGGCGCGACCACGCGCTCGGGCCTGATCACGACGCCGCTGCGCGATCGCTTCGGTATCCCCGTGCGGCTCAATTTCTATTCGCCGGACGAGCTTCTCGCGATCGTCGAGCGCGGTGCGCGCGTGCTCGGCTTCGAGCTCACGCCCGAGGGCGCGCGCGAGATCGCGTCGCGGGCCCGCGGCACGCCGCGTATCGCTGGGCGGCTTTTGAAACGCGTGCGCGATTTCGCATCGGTTGCGGGGCACAAGATCGTCGATGCAAAAGTCGCCGATGCGGCGCTGACCAGGCTCGAGGTCGACAAGCGCGGCTTCGACGCCTTCGACAACCGCTATCTGCGCCTGATTGCGGAATCCTTCGGCGGCGGGCCTGTCGGCATCGAGACGATTTCGGCAGCACTCGGTGAAGCGCGCGACGCGATCGAGGAGATCGTCGAGCCGTACCTGCTGCAGCAGGGCTTCGTGCAGAGGACTCCGCGCGGCCGCGTCATCACGGCGGCCGCATTCGCACATCTGGGACTCGCAGCGCCGCCGCGCGATCCATCGCAGATGGGCCTTTTCGCGGACGATTCCGATGACTGAGGCGTTCGGTCGTTTCGAAGGCAAGGTTCATATCCTGCCGGTCCGCGTTTATTACGAGGACACCGACCTTTCGGGCCTCGTCTATCACGCGAATTATCTGCGCTACATGGAGCGCGGGCGTTCCGAATTCTTCCGCTCCGCCGGCATCACGCGTCTCGCACAGCTCGAGGAGCCCGAGGCGACGGCCTGGACATTGCGCAAGGTGAGCGTCGAGTATTTCCGGCCCGCGCGCATCGACGATCTCATCGAGGTGCACACGCGCTGCGTCGCGCTCAGCGGCGCGCGCATGACGGCGGACCAGAAGATCCATCTCGGCGGCGCGCTGCTCGTGCATGGCCAGGTCGAGGCCTGCATCATCACGCTGTCGGGCAAGCCGCGCCGCATCCCTCAGGAGATGCGCGACAAGCTATTGCCTTTTCTTTTTGAAACAGGGGTTTAACCTCTGCCGCCCAAATTCGGCCAAGGTTTAATGGGTTTTTTCCGCCGACCCGGCACACTCCGTGAGGGGGCTCGCGGGAGCGCATGGCGCGTGCGACGGATGAGGTTTTGTCCATGAGTTTCAGACGAGTTGTCGCCGCGGTCCTGCCGGCGCTCACGCTGGTTGTCGTGCTTGCTTCCGCCCCCGCATCGGCGCAGCGGCCGCCCGGGGCCGCGCCCACCGTGGGAAACACGCAGTCCCAGGATCTGGGAGCCCCGCCGGCGGCAGCTCCCACCACGAATGTCGACGTCACGCAGACGGGCGGCACGACGGCGCCCGTAGCGGAGAGCCTCTCGCCGATCTCGCTGTTTCAGCGCGCCGATCTCCTCGTGAAGGTGGTCCTGGTGCTTTTGCTGCTCGCGTCGCTGTGGTCATGGACGATCATCGTCAACAAATGGCTCGTGCTCGGCACCTTGCGCCGCCGCGCCGCCAAGTTCGAGAAGACGTTCTGGTCGGGCCTGTCACTCGATGAGCTCTATCAGCAATTCGCGCAGCGCACCGATCACCCGATGGCGGCGGTTTTCGTCGCGGCGTTGCGCGAATGGCGCCGCGCCTTCGAAGGCGGCAATCCGCGAGAGAGCCAGGTGGCGGGCGTCAAGGATCGCATCGACAAGGCAATGAGCGTGACGATCCTGCGCGAGACCGACGGCATCGAGCGGCAGCTGGGCTTTCTTGCGACCGTGGGCGCGACCGCGCCCTTCATCGGCCTCTTCGGCACGGTCTGGGGCATCATGAACTCCTTCACCGCCATTGCCGCACGGCATGACACGACGCTCGCCGTGGTCGCGCCGGGCATTGCCGAGGCGCTGTTTGCGACCGCGATGGGCCTGCTCGCGGCGATCCCCGCGGTGATCTTCTACAACCGCTTCGTCAACGAGATCGGGCGCTACGCCAACCGTCTCGACGCCTTCGCCGACGAATTCTCCGCGATCCTGTCGCGCCAGCTCGACGAGAAGATGCGCTGATGGCCGCGTCGATCCAGATCCGCGAAACGCGGCGCCGCGGCCGGGGTCGGGTCATGGCCGAGATCAATGTCACGCCATTCGTCGACGTGATGCTCGTGCTCCTGATCGTGTTCATGGTGACGGCGCCGCTCCTGACGGTCGGCGTGCCGGTCGATCTGCCCAAGACGCATGCGCAGCCGCTCGGACACGAGAACGAGCCGCTCTCGGTCACGATCAAACGCGACGGGCGGATCTTCCTGCAGAACACGCCGATCGACGAAGCCGATCTCGTGCCGCGGCTCACCGCGATCGCCGCCAATGGCTACGACCAGCGCATCTTCGTGCGCGGCGACCGGACCGTCGACTATGGCCGCGTCATGGAGGTGATGGGGGAACTGAGCGCCGCCGGCTTCACCCATATCGGACTCGTCACCGATGTCGCCAAGCCGAAGCCCGACCAGAATTAGCCGCGTTGGCGCCGACGTCGACGGCGGACCAAGAGGCGGCGCCGGTGCTGCGCTGTTCGTCTCGGTCGCACTTCATGCGGGGATTATCGCCGCGACGCTCGTCACGCTGAGCCACGCGCACTTCGATATCGCCGACGAAGCGCCGCCGGTCGTACCGGTCGATCTCGTCACCATCGCGCCCAAGACGAATATAGCGCCGACAATTGCAGCGCCGCCGAAGGTGCATCAGGACGAGATCCAGCCTCCGTCGGTCGATCAGCTGACGCAGCCCAATGTGCCGGCGCTCGAGCAGCAAGCCGAAGCCGCGCCTCCCGACCAGGCGCCGTCCGAGCCGACGCTCAAGAAACCTGTGCCGATCCCCACGCCGCGGTTGAGACCGGACACGAAGCCCGTGCCCGATCAGAAGAAAAAGAATCCGAGCGAGGATTTCAGCGCGCTGCTCAACAAGCTGACCGCGCCTTCGGCGGCGCCGGCAAACGCGCGAGTGTCCACGCAGACCCACAAGGGAATCGGGCAGCAGGATGCGATGACGATGGATCTCATCGATGCGCTCAGGAACCAGATCGCGCAGTGCTGGAGCGCGCCCGTCGGTTCGCCGCATCCCGAGCGCCTGATCGTGGAAATGGAAGTATTTCTCAACCCGGATGGAAGCGTCGCACAGCCGCCACAATTGGGCGCAGACTCCGCTTCCGCAGTCGGGAGCGACCCCTTCATGCGGGCTGCGGCGGAAGCGGCAAAGCGGGCGATCTATGTCTGCGCGCCCTACAAGCTGCCGGGCGACCGTTACCAGACGTGGCGCGATCTCAATGTGATCTTCGATCCGCGCAAGATGGCAGGCGGCTGAAGCCGCGAAGTGTGAGGAGAGTTTTTCCATGAGGAATTGGTTGGCCGCGTTCGCCGCGGCCGTGGTGATCGCGAGCGCGCTGCCCGCACAGGCGGCGCTCACGATCAATGTCGATCAGGGTACGCAGCAGCCTTTGCCGATCGCCATTCCGGACTTCGCGGGCGGCCAGAACAACGCCGGCGCCGGCGCCAATATCGCTTCCGTGGTGCGTGCCGATCTCGATCGCTCGGGCCTGTTCAAGCCGCTCGATCCCAAGTCCTTCATCGACCAGGTCACGGACATCAATTCGGTACCGAAATTCGCCGACTGGCGCGTCATTACCGCCCAGGGACTCGTGACCGGCGACGCGGAAATGCAGTCCGACGGAAGGCTGCGCGTCGACTTCCGTCTCTGGGACGTGTTTGGCGAAAGCCAGATGCTGGGCCAGCAATACATCACGCAGCCAGCCAACTGGCGGCGCATCGCCCACATGATCTCGGATGCGATCTACCAGCGCATCACGGGCGAGAAGGGCTACTTCAACACGCGCATCGTGTTCATCTCGGAATCGGGGCCTGCGCTCAACCGCAAGAAGCGCCTCGCCGTGATGGATGAGGACGGTGCCAATCCGCTCTTCCTCACCCATGGCGAGTATCTCGTGCTGACGCCGCGCTTCAATCCGACGGCGCAGATGATCGCCTACATGTCCTACATCTCGGGCAAGCCGCGCGTGTACCTCTTCGATCTCGAGACTGGGCGGCAGGAGGTGCTCGGCAATTTTCCGAACATGACCTTCAGCCCGCGCTTCTCGCCCGACGGCAACAAGGTCGCGATGACGCTCGAGCAGGGGGGCAATTCCGACATTTACGTGATGGATTTGCGAACGCGTGCCTCGACACGGCTGACGAGCGATCCCGCGATCGACACCGCGCCGTCCTTTTCACCCGACGGTTCGCAGATCGCCTTTGAATCCGACCGCGGCGGCACCCAGCAGATCTACATCATGGGTGCCGACGGCTCGAACCAGCACCGCATCAGCTTCGGCTCCGGGCGCAATGGCACGCCTGTCTGGAGCCCCAGAGGCGACCTGATCGCGTTTACCAAACAGGAAGGCGGTACCTTCCGCGTCGGCGTCATGCATACGGACGGGTCCGGCGAGCGCATCATTACAGATGGCTGGCACGACGAGGGCCCTACCTGGGCGCCGAACGGCCGCGTTCTCATGTTCACCCGCTCCTATCAGGGCGGCCGTGGCTCGCAGATCTGGTCCGTGGACATCACCGGCCACAACGAGCGCCGCGTGCTGTCGCCCGGTGACGCATCCGATCCGGCCTGGTCGCCCTTGATCCAATAGGGCAGGTGTTCCTAAACTCGTTTGATGCCGCTTTCTTGGCTCTTTTTCGCCATCGCGGCGTTACACGAAACGATAAGGTGCGTCTTCGAGCCTTGGCATGATTCCGCCGCACCCGGCATCGTGCGTCCAAAGGAGTGGGATTCCATGATGAAATTTTCGACCGGGCTGAAATTTGCTGCCCTTTCCGCCGCGCTTTTCCTCGCGGCTTGCACGACGAAACCGCACAACGAGGTGCCGCCGGGTCCGATGACCACGGGCGGTACGCAGCAATCGAGCATCGTGCCGGGCAGCGCGGAGGACTTCCGCGTCAATGTCGGCGACACCGTTCATTTCGATTTCGACAAGTACGACATCCGCGACGAAGACCGCGCGCTGCTTCAGCGTCAGGCGGCTTGGCTCGCGAAATATCCGTCGGTCCGCGTGACGGTCGAGGGCCATTGCGATGAGCGCGGCACGCGCGAATACAACATCGCGCTCGGCGCGCGCCGCGCCAACGCGGTGAAGGAGTATCTCGTCAGCGTCGGCGTTTCCTCCGCGCGGGTCGATACGACCTCCTACGGCAAGGAACGCCCGATCTGCACGGAGTCGAGCGAGGAATGCTGGGCGCAGAATCGCCGCGGGGTGACCACGCTCGCGGGCGGCGCCTCCTCGTAAGCCGAGAGACAATCCTGAACGCGAAAGGGCGCCCCTCACGGGGCGCCCTTTTTTGTCCGATCTCCACCGCGCGATTGTCGCTATAGGCAATTGCGACGCGTATCGTGTCCGTCAAAGGATTCGGCCCGCATGCGCGCGGTCGTATCATGAGAGTGATTTTTTGTGCGTTCGCCGTTCTCGCAGCGTCGATCGCGCTTTCCGCACCTGCTGCAGCAATGAACCCGTGCGTGACCGATCCGGACTCCGCGAACTGTTCCCCAAACTGGGGCCAGACCGGCAGCAAGTCGCGGAGTGGCAACCAGCAGAACAATACGACAGGCGGCCTCTGCCAGACCCAAGGCACAACGACGGGCAACGCCAGCCTGTCGAAGCTCCAGTCCGAAGTCGCCACGTTGCGGAGCGAAGTCGCGCAGCTCCAGACCCAGGTTCAGGCGTTGCAAGGACAGCGCGGCTCCCTGCAACAGGTGGCGCCCCAGTCGTCTTCTTCTCCCCCGACACTGCCGGCAACGATGCGATGGGGAAGTGCCAATCCGCCGCCGCACAACTCAGTGTCCTTCAGCGGGGACACGATGGAAAACGGCCGATTCCGGGAAGCCTCAATTTCGGCTAAGTCTTCGCGTGATTTGGGCCTTGCCCCAGACCCGCGGAGAAGAGCATGCGCGTCCCCAGTACGCTTGGCCTTGGAGCTGCCTTAGGGCTTCTGCTGACCCAAGGCGCGTCGGCGCTGCCTTCCGCGTCGCAGACGCCGTCCGCGCACCGCGATGTCCAGCTTGCGGCGCTCTTCGGTGAGAGCGACGAGGAGAAGGCGGCCCGCCAGCAGCACGAGGATAACCAGGACGCCACGATCCAGACGCTGAACCAGCGCGTGCGCGATCTCGAATCGAGCCTTCGCCAGCAGACGGGGCAGAACGAAGAATTGTCCCACCGCATCCAGGAGCTGAGCGACAAGCTCGACCGCCAGCAGAAGGACTTCGAGTACCGGCTTTGCGCGATGGCGGCGCAGCAGCTCGGTGCCACTCCGGGACAGCCAGGCGACCAGACCTTGCCCTGCAGCTCTCCGTCGGCGCAGGCGGCCCCACCAGCTGGGGGCACGATGGGGCCCGCGACGGCTTCGGCGCCGCCGCAAGGTGGCGTCCAGCTGGGCAGGCCGCCGGGCGTGCTCGGCACGCTCTCTTCCAACGACGCGGTGCCGCTCGCACCGCCGCAGCAGCAATCGAACGCGCAGCCGCAATTCGACGCCGCCATGAATCTTCTCGCCAAGGCGCAGTATGACGACGCGCGCGCGGCCTTTCGCTCCTTTGCCGATGCGAACCCGAAAGACGCGCTGGCGTCGCAGGCGGTCTACTGGATCGGCGACATAGCCTATGTTCAGAAGGATTACCCGGGCGCCGCGCACGCCTTCGCCGAAGAGATCAAGAAATACCCGACAAGCACTCGCGCGCCCGATAGCATGCTGAAGCTCGGCCAATCCATGATCGCGATGGGCCAGAAGAAAGAAGGCTGCATCGCTCTTGGTGCGCTCCCGTCGAAATATCCGAACGCGTCGAAAGCCATCGCGACGCAAGCGGCCACCGCGCGCAAAGCCGCCTGCCGCTGACGCCGCGCTCGATGCGCGCTTCGCCGCCGTGATGGACGCGCTGGCCGCGCCCTGGCCGGCCGCCGTCGCCGTTTCGGGCGGTGCGGACTCGCTCGCCTTGATGCATCTCCTGGCGCGTTGGGCCGGCGCGCGCGCCTTGCCAGCGCCCGTCGTGTTGACCGTCGACCACGGATTGCTTCCCGACTCCGCCGCGATGGCACGGAAAGTGATCGGCTGGGCGCGCGAGGCAGGCCTGAAGGCTGTTCCGCTCGCCTGGAAGGGCCGCAAACCCGAGGCCGACATCGAGGCCGCAGCGCGTGAAGCGCGCTATCGCCTGATGGGCGACTGGCTCAGGGCAAACGGGCTCGATGCCCTCTATGTGGCGCATACGGAGGATGATCAGGCGGAGACTTTCCTGTTGCGCCTCGCACGCGGCAGCGGGCTCGACGGGTTGTCCGCCATGCAGGAAGTCGCGCCCTTTCCGCTTCGGTCCGCCGGCGCATTGCGCCTGGTCCGGCCACTGCTCTCCTTTTCCCGCGGGACGTTACGTGGCCATCTGGCCGATCAGCGGCAGAGCTGGATCGAGGATCCGATGAATGTCGATCCGCGCTTCGCGCGGGCGCGGATCAGGGCGGCCTGGCCCGCGCTCGAGGCGCTGGGACTCGTGCGCGCCCGCATTGCTGACGCCGCGGCGCATATGTCACGTGCGCGGGAAGCTCTGGATTGGGCCACGCTCGCGGTGGCCCGTCGCGCGGTGTGGCTCGAGGATGATGTTGCGGCTGTCGACTCCGAAGCGCTGGTGCAGGCCCCGCGCGAAGTGGCGCTCCGTCTCCTTGCGCGGCTTCTCATGGTGGTCGGCGGGCAGAGCTACCGGCCGCGATTCGAGAATCTGGAGCGGTTGTTTGACAGTATCGTCGATGGTGCGTTCAAGGCGGCGACGCTTCATGGCTGCATTGTGGCGGCCGCTCCGCGCGCCAAAGCTGTTTTCGGTTCCGCGACTATCCTCATTCGGCCTGAGGCCAAAAGGCGGCTTAAGCGTTCTTCCTGACGGATTTACCAGAGGGGGCCGGGTAGACGCTTGTGCCGCCGCGTAAATTGGACACAGGGTATTTCCTTTCTTAATCGCGTTTTGCCCTTGTCATTGCCGGAGGGGCGCAAATTCCTTAACGTTCCGACGGCTGGCAAGACGGTAGAAAGAACCTATCTATACGGTGGGTTTTATGACCGCTTAGCCTAGGCCCCGGCCCTCGCGTGAAAGGACGGCCCCTTGAACAATCTTCGCAATCTGGTGCTCTGGATCGTCATCGCGGTCCTGCTCGTCTTCCTGTTCAACCTGTTCCAGGGGACAAGCCGCCAGGCGGGCGCACAGAACATCGACTACTCGCAGTTCGTGCAGTACGTGAACAATGAGCAGGTCAAAAAAGTCACGATCCAGGGCAACCGGATCAGCGGCGACCTGACGACAGGTACTTCGTTCATCACCTATGCGCCCCAGGACGAAACGCTCGTCCCGAAGTTGCTCGACAAGCACGTCCAGCTCCAGGTGACGCCGTCGGACGACGGCATGCCGTCCCTGATCGGGATTTTTGTGAACTGGTTCCCGATGCTGCTCTTGATAGCGGTGTGGGTGTTCTTCCTCCGACAGATGCAGGCAGGCGGCGGGAAGGCCATGGGCTTCGGCAAGAGCCGGGCAAAGCTCCTGACCGAACGGCAGGGCCGCGTGACCTTCGAGGACGTGGCCGGCGTGGACGAAGCCAAGGACGATCTCAAGGAGATCGTCGACTTCCTGCGCGATCCTCAGAAATTCCAGCGCCTCGGCGGCCGCATTCCGAAGGGCGTGCTGCTGGTCGGCCCGCCGGGCACCGGCAAGACGCTGCTCGCGCGCGCCATCGCGGGCGAGGCGAACGTTCCGTTCTTCACGATCTCCGGCTCCGACTTCGTCGAGATGTTCGTGGGTGTCGGCGCCAGCCGCGTGCGCGACATGTTCGAGCAGGCCAAGAAGAACGCGCCCTGCATCGTGTTCATCGACGAGATCGACGCCGTCGGACGTCACCGTGGCGCCGGCCTCGGCGGCGGCAATGACGAGCGCGAGCAGACGCTCAACCAGTTGCTGGTCGAGATGGACGGCTTTGAGTCTGCTGAAGGCGTGATCCTGATCGCGGCGACGAACCGTCCCGACGTGCTCGACCCGGCGCTCCTGCGCCCCGGCCGCTTCGACCGCCATGTCGTCGTACCCAATCCTGACCTTGCCGGCCGCGAGAAGATCCTGCGCGTGCACATGCGCAAGGTGCCGCTCGCGCCCGACGTCGATCCGCGCACGATCGCGCGCGGCACGCCCGGTTTCTCCGGCGCCGATCTCGCCAACCTCGTCAACGAGGCTGCTCTGCTTGCAGCACGCCGCGGCAAGCGCGTCGTGACGATGAGCGAACTCGAAGACGCCAAGGACAAGGTGATGATGGGCGCGGAACGCCGCTCGCTCGCCATGACCGAGGAAGAGAAGAAGCTCACCGCCTATCACGAAGGCGGCCACGCGCTCGTGGCGCTTGCCGTGGAAGGCTCCGATCCAATCCACAAGGCGACCATCATTCCGCGCGGCCGTGCGCTCGGCATGGTCATGCGCCTGCCGGAACGCGACCAGCTCTCCATCACGCGCGAGAAAATGCTCGCCGATCTCTGCGTCGCCTTCGGCGGTCGCATCGCCGAAGAGCTCATCTTCGGGCACGAGAAGGTCACGACCGGCGCGATGAGCGACATCGAGCAGGCGACGCGCATGGCGCGCGCCATGGTCACGCGCTTCGGCATGTCCGATGCGCTGGGCCCGATCGCCTATGCCGAGAACCAGGAAGAGGTCTTCCTCGGCCACAGCGTGTCGCGCACGCAGAACGTCTCGGAAGCAACGGCGCAGAAGATCGATTCGGAAATCCGCCGGATCATCGACACCTGCTACCAGCGCGCCTACGACATCCTGCATTCGCGCATCAACGATCTGCACGCGCTGGCCAAAGGCCTGCTCGAGTACGAGACGCTGACGGGCGACGAGATCATCGGGCTCTTGAAGGGCATCCCGCCGGTGCGCGCGCCCTACGAGGAGCCGGAGCCGCAACGCGGACCGGGCCCGAGCGTGCCGCAAGCCGGCCGCCCGCGGATCGGTGTCAACCCCGAGCCGCAGCCCCGCTGAGTCTCTTTCAAGCTTTAGGAACGCGGTCCCTGTGAACCGGTACCGATGGATTCTCCACTTGGCGCCGGCTACGCGTGTACCAACCTTCAAACCAGTCGGTAACCTCGGTCCAATGGCCGATCAGATAAGCTAGCCACGCTGCCTGGACTGCGGCGAAGGCACACCAAGCCGGGAGGCGACCCGCGTGCGGAAACGCGGTCACAATAGCGGCTGCGGCCAACGCTCCGAACAACAAGCCCACACCGCCAACCGTGATAGTCAAACGGACAAGAAGCTGAATAAATCGAAGGGTCCGCGCAGCTAGATGAGTCCCGGAAATTATCCAGTAGGGAAACGTGATTAGGTGGGGCATCGCAGCGCCGGCGATGCATATAGAAACTAGGAAGTGCAGGTGAGTTGTTGGATCAACACTGCCATCCGTCACGACGACAAAGATGGCAACAAGAAGTCCAGCCAAGCTAAGACCGAGAAAACGCCCGATTGCGGCAATCGTCGAAGACATCCCGAGCCCACAGGGCCGCCTTTTACGAGTTAGTGTTGCCTTCGGCGGAGACAAGACGTGAATCCGACTCTTCTCGGCATTCTCAACATGACGGAGGATTCGTTCTCCGACGGGGCGAAATACCTCGCGCCGGACGCGGCGCTCGCGCACGCGGACGCGCTCGTTGCTGGCGGTGCGCAGGTTCTCGATCTTGGCGCGGCCTCATCCAATCCGAGCGCGAAACCTGTTCCGCCGGAGTCCGAGATCACGCGGCTCGCGGCTGTCGTCCCGACGCTCAAAAAAAAGGGCTACTCGCTTTCGATCGACACCTTTGCACCGGATGTCCAGCGCTGGGCGCTCGAACAGGATGTCGACTATCTCAATGACATCCAGGGATTTCCTTTTCCCGAGCTCTATTCCTCGCTCGCAAGATCGCGCGCGAAACTGATCGTGATGCATTCCGTGCAGGGCCTCGGTCCCGCAACGACCGTGAGCGTGCCGCCTTCGGAAATCTACGATCGCGCCGTGCGGTTCTTCGAATTGCGCTTGCCGGCGCTCGAACGTGCCGGCGTCTCGCGCGATCGGCTGGTCGTCGACCCGGGCATGGGGCTGTTCCTCGGCAAGGAGCGCGATGCCTCGTTCACGATCCTGCGGCGGTTGCCGGAACTCAAACAGGCGTTCGGACTGCCGGTGCTCGTTTCGGTGTCGCGCAAGTCGTTCTTGCGGACCCTGGTGGGGCGGGACGCCCTGTCCGCAGGGCCTGTGAGCCTGGCCGCCGAACTGTTCGCCGCCGCCCGGGGAGCAGACTTCATCCGCACCCATGAACCCGCCCCGCTCAGGGATGCCCTGAAAATCTGGGCCCGGCTCGAAGGCAACAGGCCGTAACCGGACGTGATGGCGGTAACCCCTAAGGTTTTGTTATGATTGAGCGATATAACAAGCGAGTGGGGATTTGCGCCTGAGCAAGGAACGCGCCGAAATGAATCGCAAGCTGTTCGGCACCGACGGGGTGCGTGGGCTCGCAAATACTTTCCCCATGACGCCCGAGATCGCGATGAAAGTCGGCATGGCGGCGGGCCGCATCTTCACGCGCGGCGAGCATCGCCATCGCGTCGTGATCGGCAAGGACACGCGCCTCTCGGGCTATATGATCGAATCCGCGCTCGTCGCCGGTTTCACCGCGGTCGGGATGGACGTCTTCCAGTTCGGCCCGTTGCCGACGCCCGCCGTTGCCATGCTGACGCGCTCGCTGCGCGCGGATCTGGGCGTGATGATCTCCGCCTCGCACAACGCCTATCACGACAACGGCATCAAGCTGTTCGGTCCCGACGGCCAGAAGCTCTCCGACGCGCGCGAGCAGGAGATCGAGTCGCTGATGGCCAAGGGACTCGAGGAAGGCCTCGCCGAATCCGGGCAGATCGGCCGCGCCAAGCGCGTCGACGACTCCCAGGCGCGCTACATCGAATTCGCAAAGCGCACCTTCCCGCGCAATGCCAAGCTCGAGGGCCTGCGCATCGTGATCGACTGCGCCAACGGCGCTGCCTACAAGGTTGCGCCCGCCGTGCTTTGGGAGCTGGGTGCGGAAATCGTGACGCTCGGCGTCGATCCCAACGGCTTCAACATCAATCTCGAATGCGGCTCGACCGCGCCGGAAGCCATGTGCCGCAAGGTGCGCGAAGTGCGCGCCGATTTCGGCATCGCGCTCGACGGCGACGCGGACCGCGTCGTCATGGCCGACGAGCATGGCCGCATCCTCGATGGCGACCAGATCCTCGCGCTGATCGCGCGCTCCTGGTCGAAGAACCATTTGCTGAAGGGCGACGGCGTCGTCGGCACGGTGATGTCGAACGCCGCGCTCGACCGCTATCTCAAATCGCTCAACCTGAAGCTCGCGCGTGCTGCCGTCGGCGACCGTTATGTCATCGAGGAGATGAAGAAGGGCGGCTTCAATGTCGGCGGCGAGCAATCGGGACACATCATACTTTCCGACTTTGCCACTACCGGCGATGGGCTGATCTCCGCGCTGCAGGTGCTGGCCGTGATCGCGCAGGAAGGAAAGCCCGCGAGCGAGGCGGCACATCTGTTCGAGCCGCTGCCGCAGGTGCTCCAGAACGTGCGCTTCAAGAAGGGCTCGCCGCTCGAAGACGCGCGCGTCTCGGCCCGCATCAAGGACTGCGAGGCGAAGCTCAACGGCTCGGGGCGCATCCTCGTACGCAAGTCCGGAACGGAGCCCGTGATCCGCGTCATGGCAGAGGGCGACGACGAGCGCCTGGTGCGCGCGATCGTCCAGGACATCGCGCAGGCGATCGAAGAAGTGGCGGCGTGAGCGAGAAGCCGGCCCGCGTTCTGATCATCGCAGGCTCTGACTCAAGCGGCGGCGCGGGCATCCAGGCCGACATCAAGACCGCGACCGCCTTCGGCGTCTACGCCATGACGGCCATCACAGCCGTCACCGCACAGGATACCACCGGCGTGGGCGCGATCCAGGCGATCCCGGCCGAGGTCGTGCGCGAGCAGATTGTGCGCTGCCTTTCCGACATCGGCGCCGATGCCATCAAGACGGGCATGCTTGCCAATGCCGCGTGCGTGCACGCGGCCGCCGAGGAGCTTTCGGCGCGCGCGCAGGGAATTCCTATCGTCGTCGATCCCGTCCTTGTCTCCACGAGCGGTCATGCGCTCGGCGATGACGACGTGGTCGATGCGCTCAAGTCCACGCTCTTCCATCATGCGGCGCTCATCACGCCCAACCTGCCCGAGGCCGAGCGCCTCTGCGGCTTTGCGCTCGAAACCGCTGACGATCTCTGGCGCGCGCGGTCGGCTCTGCTCGCTCTTGGAGCCAGGGCGGTGCTCATCAAGGGCGGTCATGGTGGCAGCAACACCATCACGGACCTCCTGTTCACACCCGACGACGATCCGCGCGCCTACATCGCCAAGCGCGTCGACACGGTGCACACGCACGGTACCGGATGCACGCTCGCGACAGCGATCGCCTGCGGGCTGGGCCAGGGCATGCCTTTGGGCGATGCGATCCAGCGCGCCCATGACTTCGTCCAGCGCGCGATCCGCACGGCGCCGGGCTTCGGTGCCGGCAACGGTCCGATCAATCACATGACGCTGAGCAATTCCCTGTAAAACAAATCGCCCGGCAGCGCTTTCCGCGTGCCGGGCGTTTGAGGTTTTCGTTAGTCAGAGAGGTTATGCCACCATCTTATCGAGGCGCGAGCGGATGATCTTCTCCGCCTCGGCCATCATCGTGTCCATCAGCTCCTTGCAGCTCGGGATGTCGTGGATGAGGCCCTGCGTTTGGCCGGCCGACCAGATGCCCGCGTCGGTGTCGCCCGAATCGTAAACCCTGGCGCCGCGCGTGCCGGCGACGAGATCCTTCACGTCTTCGAACTTCGCGTTGCCGCGCCGCTCGATCGCCACGACCTCATCGCTGACTGCGTTCTTCGCGACGCGCGCGGTGTTGTGCATTGTGCGGAAGATCAGGTTCGTGCCGCGCTCGTCATTGGCGACGATCGCCTCCTTCACCTTCTGATGGATCGGCGCTTCCTTCGTCGCCATGAAGCGCGTGCCCATGTTGACGCCGTCGCAGCCGAGCGCGAGCGCCGCCACGAGGCCGCGCGCGTCGGCGATGCCGCCAGACGCGATCAGCGGCACGGTGATCTTGTCAGCGGTGGCGGGGAACAGGATCAGGCCACCGACATCGTCTTCGCCAGGGTGACCGGCGCATTCCAGACCGTCGATCGAGACGCAATCGACGCCGATCGACTGCGCCTTCACTGCGTGGCGCGCGGTCGTGCATTTGTGGATGACCTTGATGCCGGCCGCGCGGAAGGCGGGCAGGTGCGGCGCCGGATTGTTGCCCGCGGTCTCGACGACCTTCACGCCGCTTTCGCAGATCACCTGGCGGTACTCGTCATACGGCACCGGATTGATCGTCGGCAGGATCGTGAGGTTCACGCCGAACGGCTTGTCGGTCATCTCGTAGGTCTTCTTGAGCTCTGCCCGCAGCTTCTCGGGTGAGCCTGGCGTGAGCGCCGTGACGAAGCCGAGCGCGCCGGCGTTGGCGACCGCGGCGATCAGCTCGGCGGTGCCGACGCGGGTCATGCCGCCGCAAGTCACGGGATGCTTGACGCCGAACATCTCGGTGAATCGTGTCTTGATCATTGGGTTCTGGCCCCTTCCTGGAATGGCTTTGCCCAAGCCTGCCGGGAAATCGGGGCATACGGCAAGGGCAACGGCGACGCGCCCGGGAAACTCCCGAGGCAGCTAGGGAATCTTTGGCTTCTGTTCAGCGGTCCACGAACGGATCGCGGACCATGATCGTGTCGTCGCGATCCGGGCTCGTGGACAGGAGCGCGACGGGCGCCTGGATCAGCTCCTCGATACGGCGGACATACTTGATGGCATTGGCCGGAAGATCGGCCCAGCTGCGCGCCCCGCGCGTGGACTCCGCCCAGCCCTCCATCGTTTCGAATACGGGCACGAGCCGCGCCTGCTCGTTGGCATCGGCGGGGAGATGATCGAGGAGGTCCTTGCCGAGGCGATAGCCCGTGCAGAGCTTCACTTCCTTGAAGGTGTCGAGCACGTCGAGCTTTGTCAGCGCGATGCCGTCAATGCCGCCCGTCACGACCGTCTGGCGCACCACGACGGAATCGAACCAGCCGCAGCGGCGCTTGCGTCCCGTGACCGTCCCGAATTCCGCGCCGCGCTTGCCAAGCGTCTCGCCGATATCGTCGGTGAGCTCCGTCGGGAACGGCCCCTCGCCCACGCGCGTGGTGTAGGCCTTCACGATGCCGAGCACATAGCCGATATCGCGTGGCCCCACTCCGCAGCCGGCGGCCGCCTGGCCGGCCACCGTGTTCGACGAGGTGACGAACGGATAGGTGCCGTGATCGATGTCGAGCAACACGGCCTGCGCGCCTTCGAACAGCACGCGCTTGCCGGCTTTCCGAGCCGCGTCGAGTTCGCGCCAGCTCGAGCCGAGGAACGGGATGATCTTCGGCGCAATGTCGTTGAGCAGGGCAAGGAGCTCACCTGCATCGATCTCGCTCGCGCCGGTTCCCCGGCGCAGCGCATTGTGGTGCGCAAGCAGACGCTCGATCTTTGCCGGCAGCGAGGCCGGGTCCTTGAGGTCGATGGCGCGAATGGCGCGGCGCCCGACCTTGTCCTCGTAGGCGGGGCCGATGCCGCGCTTGGTCGTGCCTAGCCGCTGCACGCTATTCGATGATTCGCGCACGGCATCGAGCTCGCGATGGATCGGCAGCACCAGCACGGCGTTCTCCGCGAGCACCAGCACCTCGGGCGTGACGTTGAGCCCCTGTTCCTTGACGCGTGCGATCTCGTCCAGGAGCGACCAGGGATCGACGACGACGCCATTGCCGATGATGGAGCGTTTGCCCTGCACCACGCCCGATGGCAGCAACGAGAATTTGTAGGTCTTTTCGCCCACCACGATGGTGTGGCCGGCATTGTTGCCGCCCTGGAAGCGAACCACGATCTCGGCGCGGTTCGAGAGCCAGTCGATGATCTTGCCTTTGCCTTCGTCGCCCCACTGGGCGCCGATCACGGCGACATTGGACATTGTCCGTACCCGGATGTTCTAGGTTCCCGGCAAGGGATTCGCCGGGCACGGTGAGGAGTTATATCGCGCCCATGGGTGCCGCGTCCCGCGCGTTTTGCCGCGAGGAAAACGAAGAATTAGTGCGGATTGCAGGCGCTGACGCCGGTGCAGACGAGGCCTTTGAGTTCCTCGGTTCGGGCTTCGGTCACACGCAGCTCGCAATCCGACCAGGTGGGCCAGCCGGAATCGGAGGGCCTTTGCGCCGTGCCGTCTCCGCCACCCGTCTCGAAGGCGCATTGCTTGTCCTTGAATGCGATCCAGGAAAGCTCGAGTTCGCGCAGGGCCTTTTTGTCCTTCTCGTCGTGCTGCTGCGCCATCACCCGGGCATAGAGCTTGGAGAGCTCGAGATTGGCGCGCGCGAGGTCCGTGTTTGAGGTGGCCCGGCCCGCACCGCATGCGAGTACAATTGTCGCGAGCACGGCGATCGACCGTTTCATGGCGCGAATCCCAAGGTTTCGCTGGCGAGGCTAAGGCCACCCCGCCCGGATCGGAAGCGCCTGCCGTGGCGTCACACTTGACGGCGCGCGCGCATTTTAGGCCGATAGACGGGACAATCCGGAGAGAACGCCATGACCGAAGCCTGGATCATCGACGCCTGCCGCACGCCGCGTGGCGTCGGCAAATATCCGAAGGGTGCGCTCTCGCAGATCCATCCCCAGCGCCTCGGCTCGACGGTGCTGAAGGCGCTCAAGGAGCGCAACAACATCAACACCGCCGAAGTCGACGACGTGATCTGGGGAACCAGCTCGCAGCGCGGCCCGCAAAGCTGCGATCTGGGCCGCATGTCCGCGCTCGACGCCGGCTATGATGTGCGCTCGAGCGGCGTGACGCTCGACCGTTTCTGCGGCTCGGGCATCACTTCTGTCAGTCTGGCCGCCTCGACCATCATGTCGGGCATGGCCGATCTCGTGGTTGCCGGCGGCACCGAGATGATGTCGATGCCCAACCGCCGCGATGCGAGCGACGGCCCGCCGCTGTTCGATACGGGCAACCTGCACCTGCGCGCCACGCATCCGCAGACCAACCAGGGCGTCTGCGCCGATGCGATCGCGACTATCGAGGGGATTTCGCGCCAGGACACCGACGCGCTCGCGCTCGAAAGCCAGCGCCGCGCCGATCACGCGATCAAGAACGGGCATTTCAAGAAGAGCCTCGTGCCCGTCCACAATGAAGACGGATCGGTCGCGCTCGACCACGAGGAATTCCCGCGCCCCGGCACCACGATGGAGGGGCTCGCCGGATTGAAGCCTTCCTTCGAGCAGCTCGCCGATGTGCCGCTCGACCAGAAGGGTCTCACATTCCGCAGCCTGATCCTGCAGAAATATCCCGACCTCAAGATCAAGCACATTCACCATGCCGGCAATTCGTCGGGCGTCGTGGACGGTTCGGGCGCGGTGCTGCTGGCTTCGCCCGACTACGCGAGATCCCACGGCATGAAGCCCAGGGCGCGCGTCATCGCGACGGCCAACCAGGGCGACTGTCCGACGCTGATGCTCAATGCGCCGGTGCCGGCCGCGAAGCGCGTGCTGGCACGCGCGGGACTCAAACTCGAGGACATCGATCTCTTCGAGATCAACGAGGCCTTCGCCGTGGTGGCGGAGAAGTTCATCCGCGACCTGAAGCTCGATCGCGAGAAGGTGAACGTGAATGGCGGCGCGATGGCGCTGGGCCATCCGATCGGCGCCACCGGTTCCATGCTGATCGGCACGATGCTCGACGAACTCGAGCGCCGCGACCTGAAGCGCGGCCTCGTGACGATGTGCGCCGGCGGCGGCATGGCCCCGGCCATCATCATCGAGCGGATGAACTAGCGTTTACGGGTTCTCTTCGAGCGGGGCTGCTCGCCTTTCACGGCGGCGGCCCCGCATGCTATTGAAAGGGCTGGCGCTCGCGGGCGTAGTTCAATGGTAGAACGGCAGCTTCCCAAGCTGCATACGAGGGTTCGATTCCCTTCGCCCGCTCCAACCTACGCTGTGTAGCAGCGAAGGTTGTCCTCGTCGGCGAAAGTGCGCCGCGGATTTTGCGTCGAATGCGGTTCGTTCCTGTTCTGGGATCCGCGCGGTCGTGACTTCATCGCCGTTGCCATGGGCGCGTTCGACCTCCCGACGCAGTCGCGGTTGCACGCTCACATCTTCGTGGCCGAGAAGGACGACTACTACGCTATCGCCGACGGCGTGCCGCAACGCCCGGGCTTCTGATATCGCGGCCTTAGTTCCCCGGGCGCCACGAAAATCTCACAAATTGGCTTTTGGTTCCCGGGGAACTCACCGCCACCATTCCCGTTCTCTACGCCTGAGGGGCTGGAGAGACCTTCTGGGAGAGACAGAATGACGAGTCTGAACACATTGCTGCGCCGTGGAGCCCTCGCGGCGCTCCTGGGCGTCGGCGCGGTGGTGGCAACGGCGCCGGCGGCTTCCGCCTATGTCGTCTGCAACCGCCACGGCGATTGCTGGCACTCCGATCATCGCTACGTGATTCCGCACGTTGCCATCCGCTTCTATTCTGACAATTGGAACTGGCGGCGCCATCACTACCGCTGGCACGATGGCGTCAGCGGCCGCGGCTATTGGGATCGCGACCGCGATGCGTGGCACGATTACGACCACGACCACTGAAGTAAAGAAAAAGGGCGGATCTTTCGATCCGCCCTTTTTTTGCTTTGCGGGGATCCTATTTCGCGCCGCAGACGGAGCGGAATCCTTCCGATACGAATTTCACGAGGCGCGGTTCCAGCGCCTCGAAGTCGCCTGCGTGACAAACGCCCGATGACAGGCGTTCGAGCCGGTCGCCCGGCGCGTTTGTCACTGTGAGCGTGCGCGCGAACATGTGGTAGCACCAGTAAAGATCCGCTTCGTCCGCGTTCGGCAGCGCATGTTTCAGGATCTCGATCAGCCGGCGCGCCAACGGATCGAAATGCGTCGCGATCGCCTCCGCGCCCCAGTCCGGCGAATTGTTGAGCTGGGTGATGATGGCGCAGTAGTTGCGCCAGGCCTTGCCGCCGGTGCGGTTGAGCTTGAATACCGGCCTCACATAGGCGGCGATCGCGCCCTCGACGGTGATGTTCTTGCCGGCCTCTTCCTCGTAGCGCGTCAGTTCGTCGTTGCACTCGTAGTTGAGCACCGAGGCGCGCCGCGCCAACACCGCGTCGAAAATCCCGCGCTTTGATTCGAAGTAATAATGGAGGAGGGCGGTATCGACATCGGCCATGCTCGCGATGTCGCGCAAGGTCACGCCATATATGCCGTGGCGCGAGAACAATTCCTCGGCGGCATCGAGGATGCGGCTTCGTGTTTCGAAGCTTTTGTCGGCCCTTCGGGTCGCGTGGCCGCCGTTGCGATGGCTTCGGCGCGCGGCCTGCGGGGCCATAAGCAAGGAACGGCTACGTCTCCTGCGTTCCCCCGGATTTTCCAAGTCCCTCATCGGCTACTCCCCAAGCGCCACGGGGCTCGTGCGACATTATCGTTTGGTTTTGCATGGGTCCCCGCGCGAGGCCCACCAAGCTCCCTCTCGGCGGGTCCTTCCAAACTTTATACGCTGCAAAGGACCCGCGAGAAACACCGTAAGTGCACGGGAGTGTCAGAAAAGAGTGACACATCAGTCATTTACGCAAGAATGAAATGGTGTGGCCGGCCCAGGCTTACTTAGCGTCATTTCTCATGGCTTTCTGCAAAAGGTTCCAAAAAGCACGCTCGTACCGATTTCATCCACGGGTGAGTCAGGCATCCAGCCTAGGCCGTTTTGTGCACGCCGATTCGACTCCGGCTGTGCAATTGCGGAACAGCGCGCGCGATGCCGGTTTCAATCTCTTCGCAGTGCGCTAGCGTCCCCCGAAATGCGCCCCTTCGTGCCGTTCTCCGAAGACCATCTGATCGCGATTGCGCTCGCCTTCGTCGCGCCGGTGCTTCTCGTCGTGGCCGTCCGTCCATTGGGCAGGCCGTATGCGCGAGGCCTGTCGCTCTTCCTGGCTGCGTTGCTCGCGGTCAACTGGTTCCTCTGGATGGGGCTGCTTTATCGCAAAGGCTGGCTGACGCTCGGCAGCGTGCTGCCGCTCAATCTGTGCGACTGGGCGACGATCGTGACGGTGATCACGCTGGTGCGGCCCATTCAGCGGACATTCGAACTCTCCTATTTCTGGGCGCTGGCCGGCACGCTCCAGGGCATGATGACGCCGGACGTCGTGTACGACTTCCCCGACTGGCAATTCGTCCTCTTTTTCGTCTTCCACAGCGGCATCATCGCGTCCGTGCTGTACCTGATCTTCGCCGAAGGGCTGAGGCCGGTGCCGGC
>Ga0335083_10001010_pt1 | contig 39874 bp, 32 predicted proteins | sample Lox_Sample_42_FD_206716 | JGI IMG/M metagenome (GOLD analysis project Ga0335083, IMG submission 206716) | Soil microbial communities from Loxahatchee National Wildlife Refuge, Florida, United States - Lox_Sample_4.2 | ecosystem: Environmental > Terrestrial > Soil > Wetlands | place: USA...
TTCATCGGGGAGCTCTCGAAAAGCGGAACCGGTTGCATGTTCCAGTATGGCCTGCGCGCTCCCCTTCGATCGCGAAAATGCATTAAAGGGTCTTGCGGCCGAGGACGATCCGCTCGACGCCGCGCAATGTTTTTTCTTGCGACGCGCGCTCAGTCCGGCACCGGCTCGAGCTTCACGTGCAGGACGATGTCGTCGCGGTCGGCTTCGACCAGCTTGTCGAAGGGGAAAAATCCGTTCTTCTCGACGCTGATGCGGTGTTCCCCGACGGGGAGTCGTACGCCGTGGGCGGCGACGATGCCGAGCGGGCCGATGTACTGCTCGTCGATCACGACCGAAGCGTCTCGGGGCGTGTCGGGGCTCCGGTCGACCTTGAGACTCACGGCGGCCGTCAAGCCGCTGCCGCAGCCGGTGAGGAGCGCAAGGGCGATCGCGACGGCGAAGCCGATCGTCCCTGCGAGCGCCAGCAGCCGGGTCGCTTGCGTCGCGACGCTCGCCCGAGCGCGCGGCGCGCTCGGTGCGTTCGCTGCGCGATCGCCGCTCATTCCCACTCGATGGTGGCGGGTGGCTTCGAGCTGATGTCGTAGGCGACGCGGTTCACGCCTTTGACCTCGTTGATGATGCGGCTCGAGATGCGCGCGAGCACGTCGTGCGGCAGGCGCGCCCAATCGGCGGTCATGCCGTCGCTCGAAGTGACCGCGCGCACGACGCACGTCTCCTCGTAGGTGCGGTCGTCGCCCATCACGCCGACGCTGCGCACCGGCAGAAGCACGGCGAAAGCTTGCCACACGCTATCGTAGAGCTCGGCGGAACGGATTTCCTCGTCGACGATGGCGTCCGCGCGGCGGAGGACGGCGAGCCGCGTCTCGGTGAGGTCACCGAGGCAGCGCACGGCGAGGCCGGGGCCGGGGAACGGATGCCGGTAGAGCACGTCGCGCGGCATCCCGAGCGCTTCACCGACCTTGCGTACCTCGTCCTTGAAGAGCTCGCGCAACGGTTCGATGAGCTTGAGCTTCATGCGCTCGGGCAAACCGCCCACGTTGTGGTGGCTCTTGATGACGGCGCTCGGGCCACGCACGCTGACGCTCTCGATCACGTCGGGGTAAAGCGTGCCTTGCACGAGGTGCTGCGCATTTTCGATTCGGTGCGCGTGATCCTCGAACACCTCGATGAAGACGCGGCCGATGATCTTCCGCTTCTTTTCGGGATCGGTCACGCCCGCGAGCTCGCGCAAGAAGCGCTCACGGGCGTCCACCGGCACGAGGTTCAGATGAAAACTCGAGCGCATCGTGTGCACGACGCTCTCGTATTCACCTTCGCGCAGCATGCCGTTGTCGACGAAGATGCAGACCAGCCGATCGCCGAGCGCCTTGTGGCAGAGCACTGCCGCGACCGACGAATCCACCCCGCCCGAGAGCCCGCAAATCACGCGTTCATCGGGCTTCACTTTGGCCGCGATGGCCGCAACCGCCTCGTCCACGAAGGAACCGGGGGTCCAGCTCGGTTCGAGCCCGGCGACGTCGAAGAGGAAGGCCTGGATGATCTCGATGCCGCGCGGCGTGTGCACGACTTCGGGATGAAACTGAATCGCGAAGAGGCGCCGGGCGGGATCGGCGATGGCGGCGAGTTCGGAGCTGTCGGTGGCGGCGAGCTTGCGAAAGTTTTTGGGGAGCGCGGTGAGACGATCGCCGTGGCTCATCCACACGTTGAGTTCCTCGCCCGGTTTGAAACGAGCGAGCACGCCGACAGGTTCGTCGATGCGCACGCGAGCCGGACCGTATTCGCGCTTCGAGCTCGACTCGACCTTGCCGCCGAGCTGGTGCGCCATGAGCTGCTCGCCGTAGCAGATGCCGAGCACGGGCAAGCCGAGGTCGAACAGGCGCGCGTCGCTGTGCGGCGCGCCCTGGTCGTAGACGCTTTGCGGTCCGCCGCTCAGGATGATGGCTTGCGGCGCGATTTGTTTGATCGCTTCGACCGCGAGGGTGCCGGGATGGATCTCGCAGTAGACGTGGCATTCGCGAATGCGCCGCGCGATGAGCTGGGTGTACTGCGAGCCGTAGTCGAGGATCAGGACGGTCTGGCGGGCGGCCATGGGAAGGACGTCGGCTAGCACGAGCCCGAGCGGCCGGAAACGCCGAGCCCTCTCAACGGGGCGCGACGTTCACCACCACGGTAGCGCTCCGGCGCAGGCTCGCGAGCCATTGCGCGAGGCGCGCCGCGTCGAGCGGCGGATCGGCGGCCGGGGCAATTCCGCGCCAGGTTGCGACCGCGCGGCGCCGCGGATCGAGCGCTTCGCCAGCGTCCTCGCGCTCGAGCTCGCGCCGGGCGTAATCGACGTCGCTCGGCGCGAGCTTCGAGCTCGCGAGCCGGTCGAACAGCGCTCGGACGCGATCCACGGCTGCGGCGCGCTTGCCCTCCGCGGCCACGGCTTCGACGACGAACGCGGCGGCGTCGGGCCCTCCGAGCGCGAGCGCCGTCGCCGACGCGGGCAAATCGGAGAGAACCTGGTCGAGCAAACCGCCGCTGCGATTGAGGAGCAGGAGCGTCGCGCGGGCTTCGGCGGGCAAGCGGTGCTCGGACGCAGGGAAGGGAATGCCCACGTAGCTGCCTTCGGGCGCGTCGTCGGAAACGGCCAACGTGATCTCGGTCGCCGGCGGCGCGGTCCGGCTGCGCGCGGGGCAGCGCATGACTTCACCCCGCGCGGGCCGAATCCAGCGTTCGACTTCGAGGCGCACGACGTCCGCCTGACTCGCGTCGCCGTTCGTGAGCACGGCGAGGCGGAGCGGCCGAGCGAGCCAGCGCCCGATGGCGGCGTCGAGACCGCCCGACGGTGCGACTTCGAGCGCGGCGAACGTCCCGCGCGGCTCGAGCCACGACGGGTGCCCTTGCGTGAGCGCATCGAGCGCCACCGCGAGTCCGCGATGCTGATCGCCGCCGACGGCCGCGGCGAGCTCGTCACGTGCCGCGACGAGCTCGGCGGGGCTCGGCCGCGCGGTCGCGATGAGCTCGCCGAGAGCACGCCCGAGTCGCCGTGCTTGCGCGCTCGGCGCTTCGTTCGGTCCGAGCCGGCGCGTGCCGACGAGCAGGCCGACGCCGTCCGTCGCGATCCACGGCTCGACGCTCACGTCGCCGGGCGGCGCGCCGCGCGCGAGGGCGCTCACGACGAACGCGGCCTCGCCCGCGTCGCTCGCCGATTCCGCGGACGTGCCACAGGTGGGCGCGAAGAGCGCCCAGAGCCGGCCTTGGCCCGGCTCCGCGCGGCGCGCGACTTCGAGGAGCGGCTGCGCCGACGCGTCGCGCCACGCGCCGATCGCCGCGTTCAAGTCGAGGTGCCCCTGGTCCGCGCTGCCCGCGGCGTACGAAACGAAGGTGCGCTCCGGCCCGACCGCCTCACGGCCGACGAGCGCGCGCCACGCGGCCGCCGCTGCCGCGTCGGTCGGATCGGTCGCGCCGACGATCGCGTCGTCGAGGCCGTTCGCGCCGGAGGCCTGCACGGCGGCGCGCGCTTCTTCCGTCACGATCGCGAGCGCTTTGGCGACGTCGAGCGGCGCCGGACCGAGCTCGCCCGCGAGCGGCGTCGCATCGAGCCGTAAGCAGGCGCCACGCGGGCGGCCCACCGCGACGGCGCGTTCGAGCTGCCAAGCCGGGCGGAGCGCCGACAGTCGCCGCACGAGCGTGCTCCGGGCCCGCGCGAGCGCGTCGGCGGCGCGTGCGGCCGCGTCTTCGTTCTGAAGGCGCAGCGCGACCGCGAGGCGATGCGTCGGGTTCGGCCCATAGTCCACGCCGAGCGCGTCGCGCGCCGGCCACGCATCGACCGGCGACGAGCCCGCGGGCCACGCCGGAGCGCGCGCGAGTGCGTCCTCGACCGCGTTCAACACCTCCGCCGGCCCCACGGCGGCGAGCGCGGCCGCCTTCACGGCGTGCGCGCTCCGGAGCCAGGCGCCGAGAGCCGCGCCGCCCTGTTCGGTGCCGGGGTCGAACGGGCGCAGCGGATCCGCGAGCGCGAGGTCGCCGCTGCAAGCCGCCGTGGCTGCCTCCGCCGGTCCCCCGAGACGCTGCGAGGCGAGCGACTGCACCGCGGCGCGCACCGCCGGGAGCGCCGGATCGGCGGCTCCGAACGGCTCGTCGAGGACCGCGGGCAACACCTGGACGAAGCGCCGCGCCTCGTTCGGCGTCGAGACGAAGAGCGTCATGACGACACCGAGCGCGCTCGGTCGAACGCGCACGTCGAAGCCTCGCGCTGCCAGGCGCGCCTTGAGCGCCGCCCCCACCGCGGCGGAGGCGAGCGGTCCGAAGTCGTGCGCCCAGGCGAAGGCGAGCGCCGGGGCGGGATCGCCGTCGCGCCGGACGAGCGCGAGCGGCGGCCTCTCGTCGAGCCTGCGCCGCGCGACGGTGGCGACGGTGTGCGTGCTTGCGGCGCTCTCCGCTCGCGGGGCGGCGCCGCCGCACGCGTCGAGCAGCACGCACGCGAGGAGCGCCGTCGGCAGCGAGCGCGGCAGAGCCACGCTGCCCGTCTACCACGACGGCGAGCGTTCTCGGCGTGGGCTCGCCGGCCGTTCGCTCGTTCAGGCCGCGACGCGCGGTCCGCCGAGGCGGCCGGCGAGTCTCCGCTGAATTTTGTGCTTTTTCGAGTAAACCGTCTTCACGCTGATCCCCATCCGGCGCGCGACCTCGTCGGGGTCGAGCCCTTCGCCGAAGTAGAGCTCGACGAACTCGCGGTCCTTCCGCGTGAACTCGGCGAGCAACGCCGCGACGCGCGACGCGCGCTCGTGGCTCAGCGTGAGCTCGACGGCGTCCGGTGACTCGCTCGCGAGCTCCTCCGCTTCGGTGATCTCGACCGCGCGCGGCAGCCGCCGCACGCTCCGCAAGAAATCGTACGCCGTGTGGGTGGCGAGCAAGCCGAGCCACGTGCCGAGCTTGCAGCCGCGCTCGGGCGCGAAGGTCTTGAGCTTGCTGCGATCGTTCGAGAGGAGCTGCACGTAGAGCATCGACGTGACCTCGACCGCGTCGTCGGTGCGCGCGACGCCGGGAAAGCGCGAGATGACGCGATGGATGCAGCTCTGGATCAGGCGGCCGTAGCGAAAGGAGAGCGCCTGCCACGCGGCAGCGTCGTTGCTCACGAGCCCCTTCACGAGGTCCGTGTCACTGCACGAGCAGTAAAACGAGACCGCGACTTTGACTGTGTTCGGGGTGACGGACGGTGATGCAACGACGGACGACATGTGAAACCTCCAAGGGCGGACCCGAGCGGGCCCATGTCGTCCCCTTCAGCACTGGGCGTGCCAGTGATTTTTATCAATGAATTCAGCTATTTATTGGGTGTAACAGGGCGTAACGCGCGTCACCGTGTGACGCGTTCGGGTTGCGCTCTTCGGCCTCCGGCCGCGCACGTCCGTCGAACCACCGGGACCGGCCCGGTGCGCTCGTGCAGACGCGGCTGAAGCGAGTGTTTCGAGTCGTGGTACGCGCCGTTCGGTCGCTTCTTCCTCGGGCAGAACTGCGCACCGGCCGCGAGCAGCGGCGCACGATGGTAGGCTCGAGCGGTGAGCGGTCGCGTCAAGGCGCTCTTCTTGCTCGGGCTCGCGCTCTTGAAGACGCTCCTCCTCCGCGTGTTCAGCCGCGGGGGTCACGGCATCGCCAAGTTTCGCGAGAACTACGACGCCGACGGCCTGCCGCCCGTCACGCCGGAGGAGCGCGCCGGCATGAACGACTTCCAGCGCTGCGTCGCGTGCGGCCTCTGCGATCGCGGGGAGGCGGCGCGCATCGCGCGCTCGGGCGGCGCGTACCGCGGCGTGATGGCGCTCGTCGTCGCCGGCTCGCGCAGCATGCCGGAGTTTCGGGCGGCGGCGTACGGCTTCAGCTTCGTGCCCGACGAGGTGCTCGCCGAGAAAGAGCTCGTGTGCCCGGTGCGCATTCCGTTTCGGCGGGTCGCGGCGTTCGTGCGCGACAAAGCGGCCGCCGTCGGAGGCCCGTTGCCGCTCCCGCCGCGCGTCGCGTCGCTGCCGCCGAAGCCGCGCTGAGCCCGTGCGAACTCAGCGCACGAGCGACAGACGGGGAGCCACGCCGAACGCCGCGACGTGACCGCTTTCTTCCGCCACGTACACGTTCAAATCCTCGTCGACGCGCAGCAGATCGGGAATGAGATCGCTCGGCAGCACGCCGAGCTCGCTGCCGTCGCTCGGTTTGACGACGTGCACCTGATGCTGCGGTACGAAGAGCGCGCCGCTCCGCAAGATCGGTTCGAGCCGGCGCGGCTGGTCGGCGTCCACGTGGCGCGGAAAGCTCCTGTGGTAGCGGGTGTGGCCGTCCTTCGCGTCGATGCCGACGAGGGCGCCGGACGCCGCGTTGCCGATGAGCACGTCATCGACGGCGAGCCACGCGGTCGTCGGAGCGCAGAGTCCCGGCTCGTGCCCGAAGCGGAGCTCACCCGTATCGCGGTCGAACGCGAGCATGCCCGAGCCGCGTCGATCGCGCGTCGGCACCGCAACACCCTCGGGCGTGACGAGCGGCGCTTGTCCCGGGGTCGGGCGCGCCGGGAGCTCGCGCGCCCAGCGCACCTCGCCGCGCCAGAGATCGACGTGCACGAGCCGCGTGGGGCCGACCGGGCCGCCCGCCGTCGCGAAGAGCGCGTCGCGGTCGATGCTGAGATCGCCGGTGAACGGGAGCCGCTCGCGCACGCGCCAGACGACCTCGCCCGTGCCCGCGTCGAGCGCGACGAGCGCCGAGTCGCCGCCGGCGACGAGCAGGAGTCGCCCCGCGCGGCGGAGCTTGAACGCCGCCGGACGGGGCGCGGTGTAACGCCAGCGCACGTCGCCCGACACGAGGTCGATCGCCGTCACCATGCGATCGCGCTCGGCCACGGCGAGAAGCCGCGGCAGGCCCGGCGCGTTGACGACGGCGCCGACCGCGCCGCCGCCGCTTCGCGGGGCGAGGTGCAGCGTGAAGCGCGGCTGACCGCGCTCGAGATCGTGCAGCGTCACCTCGCCGTCGTGCGTGAGGCGCGCGAGGCCGAACGGCGTCGGAACGCTGACGGCGCGGGGCAGGGCGCGCCGCCAGACCACCGCGCCCGTCGTGCGATCGAGACACGCCGTCTGGCGCGGCGAGCCGACGACGATGCGATCGCCGCACTGGAACGTCGCGCCGAGCTCGATGCTCGGGACCGCCGCGACCCAGCGCGGGAAGAAGCGCATCTTGCCGCCGTGCTCCCAGGTGCCGCGCGCGCCTTCTCGGCGCGGGAGACCGAAGCTACGGTAGCTGTCGGGGTCGGCGTTTTTGAGCGAGTCGTCCGTCGCGGCGGCCGCGAGCTCCTGCTCGAGGGCGCGGGCCGCGCGCGTGAGATGCTGCAAGCGGAGGTTCGACGCCTGCGCCGGATCGGTGCTCGAAAAGGCGGCTTCGAGCCCGAGCGCGAAGCCGGCCGCGGCGCGCGCGAACACGCGAGCGTCGAGTCCCGCGAGCGCCGCACCGGCGTGATCGAGCGTGTCGCCGCGCTCCTTGCGCAGCTTGAGCACGAGCCCGCCGCCGGCCGGCGTGGAGCGAAGGCTCAGCCGCGTCTTGTCGATGTCGGAGCGACGAAACAGGGGCCGCTCGTCGCGTTCGGCACGCACCGCTTCGGCCGCGAGCGCGACGAGCTCTTCCGCGAACAGGAACGGATACGTCGCCGGAATCGTCACAGCCGCCTCTCCCGCGCGCAGGATCACCGAGCCCTTCGCGAGGAGCGCGCAGAGGTCGGAACGTTCGACTCGCGGCTCGTCCTCCGCGCCCGCGGCGCGCGGCGCGACGGCCCGAAAGCGCGCATCCGACACGATGACGACGGGCTCACCCTCCGGGGTCGACACCGTCAAGCCGATGCGGCGGAGCGCCGGCCGCCCGTAGCTCGGACCGGGCGCTTCGAGCGCGGGTCGCGCGGCGACGAGGGGGCCGCTCGCTCGTTCGTCCGTGCTGCGCGCTTCGTCGATCGCGGCGAGCAGCGCGCGCCGGAGGGCCACGAGCTCGACCCGGCGGTCGTGCACGGCGACGAGCGGGCTCGGTGCGGTGCGGTAGACGCTCACGAGCACGGCGCTCGCGTCCGTCTCGAGGCCGATTTCCCAGGCTTCCTCACCCGAATAAAACGCGACGGTGAAGCGGTCGCGCTTGCCTCGGCTGAGGGCGACCACGCCGGCGCAGAGTTCGGCGAGGAGCGCGAACGCTGCGCCGCGCCCGAGGCGCGCCGTCAGATTGATTCCGTCGACGATGAAGTCGAGCAGCCCTGACGGGAGCTCGTCTGAAGGAGGGGAGGCCGTGGGGGACGGGCGGACGAGAACCTCGATTGCCGGCATCGATGCCCGCATCGTAGAAACGCGCGCGCCGCCGGAAACAGTTTTGCGCGGCGATCGCCGAGGAGTGGACACGAACGATGCGAGCGAGTAGCGCCGCCCAAGCCGCTGCCGGCGCCGCCGGAGCCGCCCTCCTTTCGGCTTTTGCGCTGCGGGGGTTCACGGTGGACGACGCGCTCGTGACTGCTCGCGTCGCGAGCCACCTGGCGAGCGGGCAGGGGTATCGCTTCAACGTCCCGGGCCCGGTCGTCGACGCCGTCACGCCGCTCGGCTGGGCGGAGCTTCTCGCGAGTTTCGGCCCGGGGACGCCGCTCGTCATGCTCGAGCGCGGCAGGGTGATCGGCCTCGTCGCGTGGATCGTCGCCGCGGCCGTGCTCGGCGTGCTCGGCGGCGGGAGCCGCAGGCGGCAGTTGACGGTGGTGGCCGCGCTCTTGGTTTCGGCGCCCCTCGCGTCCTGGGCTAGCACCGGGATGGAAACGGGACTCGTCACCCTGTTTGCGACGCTGGCGCTCGCCGGGGGGCCCGTCGGCGCGCTCGCCGCCGGGCTGGCGGCGGCGTGGCGGCCCGAGCTCTTGGCTTGGGCGGCGGTGCTCGTCGCGGGCGACGCGTTCATCCAGGCAAGCGACCCAAAGTCGCGCAGCCGGGCGCTTTCCGTGCGGCTGCCGCTGGCGCTCGGGCCGGCCATCGCCGTCGCCTGCGTGCGGCACGCGCGGTTCGGCTCGTTCGCGCCGCTCGCGGTCTGGGCCAAGCCCTCCGATCTCGCGCACGGCTTCGTGTACGCGCTCGGTGCGGGCGTGGGCACCGGTGCGGCTCCCGTACTGCTCGCGCCGCGTGCCTTCGCGCGAGCCGACCGCAAGACGCAAGTGCTCGTGCTCTCGGTTGCGGCTCATTGGGTCGCCCTCGTGCTCGTGGGCGGCGATTGGATGGCGCTCTATCGGCTCGCCGTCCCGGTGCTTCCGGCAGCGATCCTCGCCGCGGCGGGACTTCTAGAAGTATCGACGCGGCGCGCGCTCGCCGCGCGGGCGCTGGTCACGGTCGCCGTTCCGCTCTGGATCCTCGCGACCGTCGCGTGGCCCGGCCGCTACGTCCTCGGTCACCGACTGGCGCTCATCGAGGCGAGCCGAGGAGCGCTGCTCGGTGCGCGGTCGGTCGCGTGTTTGGACGTCGGATGGGTGGGTGCCGCGACCGACGTTCCCATCCTCGACCTGGCCGGCATTACCGACCCGCTCGTCGCGTACCTTCCCGGCGGCCACACGACGAAACGCATCGACAACGATCTTTTCGAGCGGCGCGGCGTCGATGCCGTCGTGCTCCTGCTGGCGCCGGGGGCTCGCCTCGAGCGGCCCTGGGAGCGGTCCGAGTTCGCGCGGGGGGTCGAAGAACGGGTGGCAAGCCTCCCCGCCGTCCGGCCGTTCCGAGTGAAAGCGCTCCTGCCGCTCGGGGGCACGCGCCAGAGCTACCTCGTCGCGCGGCCTGAAATTGGCCGTTTTGTCGTGCGCCCGCCACCGGCGCCGGCAATTTCGCCACAGGCGAGCGCTCTCGCGCTCCGGGGACGCTGATTCGATGCGGAAAACGAGCGTACCGAGAAAAGGCGCGCTTCTTGCTTAGAGGTGTTAGACTCCGCCCAAGAGTCGGGGCACGCTCACGCCTCGGGTAACCCGCAGTCGGAAGCATGGAAATCAAGCAACAGCTTCGCCTGAGCCAGCAGCTCGTCATGACGCCGCAGCTGCAGCAGGCCATCCGGCTTTTGCAGCTGTCACGGCTCGAGGTCATCGAGGAAATCCGCAAGGAGCTCGACGACAACCCCGTCCTCTCGGAAGACGAGCCCGAAGCTCGGCGCGGGGAGCCCGCCGACTCCGTTCGCCCCCAACCGCGAGAAATCCCGGACGTCGGTCGCGAGGGCGACGGCGACATGAAGGCGACCGAGAAGGCGACGCGCGAGGTCGATTGGGAAAAGTTCCTCGAGAACCGGACCCTGCAGCAGCCGACCACGCAGCCCGGTCGTTCCGGCTACGACGACCTGCCGCCCATCGAGCAGAACCTGACCAAGCCGCGGAGCTTGCAGGATCACCTCTTGTGGCAGCTCCAGATGAGCGCGTTCGGGGACCTCGAACGCTCGTTCGCCGAGCTCGTGATCGGCAACCTGGACGAGCGCGGCTACCTCGATCTGGCGGGCACCGAGCGTCCCGACGGCACGCGCACCCCCGATCTGACGATCGACGATTTGGCGCGTGAGGCGGCCCTTCATCCCGACGATGCCCCGCTCGTGCTCGAGATGATCCAAAATTTCGATCCGCTCGGCGTCGCCGCGCGCGATCTGCGCGAGTGCCTCCTCATCCAGGCCAAGGCCGCCGGGTTCGAGGACACCGACAACGAGGTGCAGATCATCCAGCAGCACCTGCATCATCTCGAGAAGCACAACTACAGCGCCATCGCGCGCGAGATGAAGATCCCGATCGAGGACGTGTTCGAGGCCGCGAAGACGATCCAGGAGTTCGAGAGCCGGCCGGCGCGAAACTTCTCCGATCAAGACGAGCGCACGATCGGCATCACGCCGGACGTCTACGTGATCAAGGACGGGGAGAACTTCGTCGTGGTCGACAACGATCGCGGCATGCAACGGCTCTTCATCAACGAGTCGCTCACCAAGCGCCTGCTGAAGGATCCGACCGCCAAGGAGTTCGTGGGCGAGAAGCTCCGGAACGCCCAGTGGCTGATTCGGGCCATCGAGCAACGGCGCAAGACCATCATCCGGGTCGCCGAGTGCATCGTCGAGAAGCAGCGCGAGTTCTTCGAGAAGGGCGTCGCCCACCTGAAGCCGATGATTTTGCGCGACGTGGCCGAAGCCGTCGGGATGCACGAATCCACCATCTCGCGCGTCACGACGAACAAGTACGTTCACACCCCGCAGGGGCTTTTCGAGCTCAAGTACTTCTTCAATTCGAGCATCCGCCGCGTCGCGAACGAGGACATCGCGAGCGAGAGCGTGAAACAGGCGATCAAGAAGCTCATCGACGCGGAGGACAAGGCGAACCCCATCTCCGATCAGGGGATCGTCGAGATGCTCGAGAAATCGGAGGGCATCAAGATCGCCCGCCGCACCGTGGCAAAGTACCGCGAGATGCTCGGGATCCTCGCCTCGTCCAAGCGGAAGCGCCTGTTCTGAAACATCCGCCGGGCCGGCAGGATTGCTCGGCGGCGCTTCCCACTCACCCGGACGGTTGGGGTATGCTGGCGTTGGCGCCCCCAGCGGCCGTGGGGATGCCCACGAGGCATGATGAACATCAGCATCACTTTCCGTCAGATGGACACGAGCGACGCCATCAAGCAGTACGCCACTGATAAGGTCGCGAAGCTCCAGCGGTTTCTCCGCCGCCCGATGACGGCTCATTTGACGGTGTCGCTCGACCGGCGAAAGCACGTGGTCGAAGCGCGAATCTCGAGCGGTAGCGAGCACTTGGAAGCTCACGAGGTGAGCGACGACATGTATGCCTCGATCGATCAGGTGATGGACAAGCTCGAGCGGCAGATCCGCGGCTCCAAAGGCACCGCGCGCGCCCGCAGGCGCGACGGCGACAGCTTGAAAGAAGTTGCCGGAGGGGTTGCAGAGGTCGTGGCGGGCGCTAAGCCCGCGGCCGCGCCGAAGCGTTCCGCCAAGACGAGCGGAAAGCCGAAGCCTCGGGCGACCAAAAGCCGATGATGCAACCTGTAACCGAACACCCGGGCGAGCGCATGCGACTCTCGGACATCTTGAGCGTCGATCGGATCTTGGTGGACGTCGACGGCTCCATCGTAAAAACGAAGGCCGACGCCTTGCGGCGGCTTTCAGAAATGCTTTCGCCGGCGATCTCCGTCGGCGCGAACGAAGTCGAGCACCTGTTGCTCGAACGCGAAAAACTCCAGAGCACCGGCATCGGCGACGGCGTGGCGATCCCACACTGCGCGCTCGAAGCGGCGCAGGCACAAGCGCTCGCGCTCTTGCTCTGCCCGCGCGGCGTCGAGTTCGACGCGATCGACGGCGAGCCCGTCGAGATCGTCTTCGGCGTCGTCGGACCGAAGCGCGCGACCGGCGAGCACCTGCGCACGCTAGCGCGCATCTCGCGACTGCTCCGCGACGAGCAGACGCGGCTGCGACTGCTCGCGAGTCCGAACGCGACGGCGGCGTATCAACTGATCGACGCGAACGAGAACGCCCAGCGCTGAGCGAGCCATGAGCGACTCGCCCTCCCAAGTGCCTCAGCACCTTTCGGTGCGAGAGCTCTTGGAGGACAGCGCGCTCGGGCTCAAGATGCGTCTCGTCGCCGGCGGCGCCGGGCTCGATCGCAAGATCCAGCACGTGCGCATCCAGAAGTCGGGCCTCGCGCTCGTCGGGCACCTGCACGGCGTCGTGCCGACGCGCATTCAAATCATGGGCGGCACCGAGCTCTCGTACATCGAGGGCTTGCGGCCGGCGGAGCAGGCGAGCGCCGTGGCGGCGCTGCTTTCGGTCGGTCTCTCGTGCGTGCTCGTGACGCGCGGCGCGGAACCGCCGGCGTCGCTCGTCGCGGCGGCGCAGCGCACCGACACCCCGCTCCTCGTGTGCGCCGAGCGCTCGTCACTCGCGATCAACCGCCTGCACGCCTTGCTCGACGAGCGGCTCGCGCCCCGCACGCGCATCCACGGCGTGCTCGTCGACGTGTTCGAGGTCGGCGTGCTCCTGCTCGGCAAGAGCGGCATCGGCAAGAGCGAGTGCGCGCTCGAACTCGTGATGCGCGGGCATCGGCTCGTGGCCGACGACGCGATCGAGTGCGATTTTCGGCCGCCAGGCATGGTGTTCGGCCAGCCCGCCGCGCTCTTGCGCCATCACATCGAGGTGCGCGGCCTCGGCATCTTGAACATCAAGGACTTGTTCGGCGTGACCGCGATCCGCGAGCGCAAGCGGCTCGATCTCGTGGTCGAGCTCGAGCAAGAGGAACGCGAGTACGATCGGCTCGGCCTCGAAGACGACTCGCGCGACATTCTGGGCGTGGCGGTGCGCAAGGTGACGCTGCCGGTGCGGCCCGGGCGCAACATGAGCTCGATCATCGAAATCGCCGCGCGCAACGAGCTCCTGCGGCAGGCGGGTCACCATCCGGCGCGCGATCTCGTGCACCGGCTCGAGCGCTCGCTCGACGTGAACGGGCCGCCGAGCTACGCGCCGGTGTCGAGCGGCAACCCGGGTTACGAAGCCAATCGCCCGCCGAGCAGTCAGTTCCGGGCGCCCGTCGTGAACGAGAGCTCGGCGCCGCCGCCGGTCTTGCCGCGCAGAAACTCGTAGGTCGAGACGCATCGATGCACGGGGTCCCGCTGCGATGAACGAACCGGCGCTGTTGGTCGTCGTCACGGGCCTGAGCGGCGCCGGACGCTCGACGGCGGTCGCCGCGCTCGAGGACCTCGGGTTCTTCTGCGTCGATAACCTGCCGACCGCGGTGGCCGAGCGCACCGTCGAGGCGCTGACCGCGGCCGGCGTGACGCGCATCGGCCTCGGCATCGACGTGCGCGGGCGCGGATTTTTACAGGGCGCCGTCGAGGCGCTCGAGAAGCTCGGCAAGACGCGCGAATCCAAGGTCGAGATCGTCTTTTTGGACGCGTCCGACGAGGCGTTGCTCCGGCGCTACAGCAGCACCCGGCGCCCGCACCCGCTCAGCACGAGCGGCGACGAGCGGGGCGCGCACGCCGTGGTCGATGGGCTCCACCGCGAGCGCGAGCTCCTCGCGGCGCTGCGCGATCGAGCGACCATCGTCATCGATACGACGTCGCTCTCGGTGCACGACTTGAGGCGCCTCATCGTCCAGCATTTCGGCCCCGCCGGCGGCAAACGGCCCCGGATCCGCACCCGAATCGTCTCGTTCGGCTTCAAGTTCGGAGCGCCGGTGGACGCCGATCTGGTTTTCGACGTGCGCTTCCTCAAAAACCCGCACTTCGTCGCCGACCTCCGCCCCCTACCGGGAACGCACCCGGACGTTAGACGATATGTGCTCGAAACGACCGATGCGCCCGAGTACCTCAAGCTAGTTGAAGAATTGTTGGCATTTTCGATTCCCCGCTTCGAAACGGAGGGCCGGAGCTACCTCACCATCGCCGTGGGCTGCACCGGCGGGCGCCACCGCTCGGTCGTCATCGCGGCGGAGCTTGCGCGAGCCCTCTCGGAGCGGTTAGGAATTTCGGGCGACCTCGTGCATCGGGACCTCGATCGAGTCAACATGTCGGGACCCGGAGGCGACCCGGATCACGGGCCGCCGCGCGCCGGAGGAGGAACTCTGACATGACGCTGGCCCGGGGGACGTTCGAGGTGAAAAACAAGCTTGGCCTGCACGCGCGTGCGGCGACCAAGCTCGTTCAGCTCGCGTCGAAGTTCCCGTGTGACATCGTGCTCAGCCGGGCCGGTCAAGCGGCGAACGCGAAGAGCGTGATGGGCGTGCTCTTGCTTTGCGGTTCGAAGGGCACCTTGCTCGACATCGAAGCGACCGGTGAGCAGGCGAACGAAGCCGTGACCGAAATTGGGAGGCTCATCGCCGACCGTTTCGGCGAGGGTGAATGACATGGGAGAAGCCGCGGACGCAGCGTCCGGAGGGGCAGCGCATCACGACATCACCCTCGAGGGGATTGCGGGGTCACCGGGGTACGCCGTCGGCAAGGCGATGGTGCTCGACCGTCGCGGGGGCTCGGTGCGCCGGCACGTCGCGAGCCACCAGGTGGAGGACGAGCTCGAACGCTTCGATCGGGCGGTCGCGGCGGCCGCGGCGCGCCTGAAAGCCGCGGCGGAGCGCACGCGCGGGAGCCGGGCTGAAAGCTCGATTCTCGAGGCGTACGTGCTCATGGTCGAGGACGAAACGCTGCGCGACGACGTCGAGCGGCACGTGCGCATCGATCGGCTGTGCGCCGAGTGGGCGCTCACGACGACGGTCGACGAGATGGCGCGCCAGCTCAGCCACTCCGGCGACTTCTACCTCGCCGAGCGCAGTCACGACGTGCAGTTCGTGGGCCAGCACATCCTCGAGTCTCTGGCCGGCCGCGAGGAGTCGACGATTCTGTCGCGCTCCGGCGCTCCGGGCGTCCTCGTGGCGCACGACTTGTCGCCGGCCGAGACGGCGACGTTGAGCCGCGAGAGCGTGCTCGCCATCGTGACCGAGGTCGGCACGCGCACGAGCCACACGTCGATCCTCGCGCGCGCTCTCGAGATCCCGGCCGTGGTCGGCGTCGCCGGCCTGCTCGCGCGCGTCGGCGACGGCGATCAGCTGCTCGTGGACGGCGTGCGCGGCACGGTGACGATCGCGCCGAGCCCGACCACGCGCGCCGACGCGCTCGCCCGCGCGGAACGCTATCGGGACGCGGTCGCCGCGCGGCGAAGCCTGCGCGACCAGCCGATCCGCACGCGCTGCGGCACCTCGATCGAGCTCAAGGGCAACATCGAATTGCCCGGTGAAGCGCCGATTGCGCTCGAGCAGGGCGCCCGCGGCATCGGCCTTTATCGCACCGAGTTTCTCTACGTGAACCGTTCGGTCCCGCCGAGCGAAGACGAGCAGTACGAGACGTACCGCCGCGTGCTCGAAGCGGTGTCGCCCTTGCCCGTGACGCTCCGCACCTTCGACATCGGCGGGGACAAATTCGTGTCGAACCTGCAGTTGCCGAGCGACATGAACCCGGCGCTCGGCCTGCGCGCGGTGCGGCTCGCGCTCGCCCGCGAGGATTTGTTCCTGGCGCAGCTCCGCGCGATGGTGCGCGCCTCCGCGCACGGCAACATCCGCATCATGGTGCCGATGATCGCGTCGATGGTGGAGCTCGATCAGGTACGCCGCCTGCTCGCGCAAGCCGTCGCCGAGGTCGACGCGGCCGGCCTCGCGCACGCTCCGGAAATCCCGCTCGGCATCATGGTGGAGGTGCCGGCGGCGGCGATCCTCGCCGACCGCTTCGCGACGGTGGCCGAGTTCATGAGCATCGGCACGAACGATCTCGTGCAGTACACGCTCGCGGTCGACCGCTCGAGCCCGGAGCTCGCCTACCTGGCGTCGTTCTTCGATCCCGCGATTTTGCGCCTGATAGCCGGTGTGGTGGCGGCGGGTGTCAAGCATCACCGGCCGGTCATCGTGTGCGGCGCCATGGCGAGCGACGCGCTCGCCGCGGTGCTCCTCATCGGTATGGGCATTCGCGAGCTCAGCCTCGAGGCCTCGTCGATTCCGGAGGTGCGCGCGGCGATCGAGACCGTCACCGTCAAACAAGCGAACGAAGCGGCGCTGCTCGCGGCGCAGGCCGGCACGGCGACCGAGGTCAAGGCGCTGCTCGAAAAGTGCTTTCCCGAACTCTCCGGCACCCCGGAATCTCGGTAGCCCGGCACTGGTCGTAGCAACTCGTGCGGCCGCGGACCGATGTGTCGGTCGTGCGCTCGCTCGTCCTCGTTTTCACGCTCGGTCTCGTCGCCTGTGGCTCACGGCCCGGCAGCGGCGTGAGCGGTCCCCAGCGCCTCGTCCTGCTTCACACGGCGGACACGCACGCGGAGCTCTTTCCGTGGCGCACGCTCATCGGCTCTTCGGATGCGCGGCGCGGGCTCGGAGCCGCGGGCACGGTGGCCGCAGTCGGCGGCTATGCTCGCCTGAAAACGCTGCTCCGGCGCGAGCGGGCGAGCGCCCCGCGCGTGCTCCACCTCGACGCGGGCGACCTGTTCCAGGGGTCGCTCGCTTTCGAGCGCTTCGGGGGTGAGCCGGAAATTTTGGGGTTCGACGCGCTCGGCGTCGACGCGCAGGCGCTCGGCAACCACGAGCTCGATCGCGGCGAAGCGCTCGTCCACGATGCCTATCGGTCGCTCGCCGAGTTCCCGCTGCTCGCGGCCAACTACGTGAACGACGGCGACGGCGGGCTCGCCGACGTGCTCGAGCCGTTCGTCGTGCTCGACGCGGCGGGGCTCCGCGTCGGCGTGGTCGGGGTGGGGAACACGTCGACCGTCGCGCTCCTCGGCGAGCGTCCGAACGAGCTCCGCGCGCTCGCCGAGAACGCGGCGCAGGCCGTGCAGGGCGCCATCGACGCGCTCCGGCCCGTGGTCGACCTCGTCGTCGTCGTGACGCACCTCGGGCTCGACGCCGACGAGACGCTCGTCGCCGAAACGAGCGGCATCGACGTGGTTCTCGGCGGGCATCAACATCTGACGCTCGACGAACCGAAGTGGGTGCTCGACTGCGGCGGTGGCGGCGGCGCGGCGCCGGTCGTCCTGGACGCTTGGGGCAACGAACGGCGCTGCGCGAGCCGCCGCGTGCCGATCGTGCACAGCGGCGCGTACGGGAAGTACGTCGGTCGTCTGGCGCTCGAGCTCGACGACGACCCGGCCGAGCTCGGAGCGAGCTACGACCCGCTCGATCGCTACGAGCTCACCGCGCTCGACAACACGCTCCTGCCGGTCTCGGCCGACACGCCCGACGATCCGGAGTTGGCCGAGCTCCTCGCGCCGTATCGTCCCGACGCCGGAACGCTCGGAGCGCTCGACGTGCTCGCCTACGCTCCCGAAGCACTCGAACGCTACGGCGCGACCGGCGGCGACTCGCCGCTCGGTAACCTCGCTGCCGAGGCGGTGCGCGCGGCCGCGGAAGCCGACGTGGCCGTCATCGGCGCGTCGTCGCTTCGGCACGACCTGCCGGCCGGCGCGCTCGACCTCGACGAGCTCGTCTCCGTCGCGCCCTTCGAGGATCCGGTCGTGCGCGTCGAGCTCACGGGCGCTCAAGTCTCGGCGCTCTTCGAGAACGCGGCGCGTTCGGCGAGCGCGCGCGCTTGCCGGACCCAGGTTCACGTCGCAAACCTGCTCGTTCGCTTCGTTTGCCCGTGTCGCAGCGAGCACTGCGCCCGCGCCTTCACGCCCGAAACCGACGTGCCGTGCGCCGCGGACGCCGACTGCGCCGCGTTCGCCGGCGCGTGCAGCGGTCGCAACGGAGAGCACGGCGTGTGCTTCGCGCCGCTCTCGGCGAACGCGACTTACTCGGTCGCGACCACCGAGTACCTCGCCGACGGCGGCAGCGAGCTCTTCGAGCCGATCCCCGCGACGGCGCGCCTCGGCGTGAGCGACGGCCTGAGCGGCACGCTGGCCGATTTTCTGCGCGGCGGCGCGGCGTGCCCGGGGTCCGGCGCCGCCTGCACCGACGGCTGCCCGGCGGCGTTGCTCGAGCGCGCCGCGGCGAACTGCGCGAGCGACGGCAGCTCGAGTGCGTGCGCGGATCCGGAAGCGTCGTGCGAGCGCGCCGTGGCGAGCTGTCGGGAGGTCGCGTGCGCGGACGCGACGCGCGGCGCCGCACGAGACGGACGCATCCGTTTCGAGGCGCCGTGAACGCGGCGCTCGCCCGGCGGGGCGCCGCGGGCCTCGCGTTGCTCGGGACGTTCGCGGTCGCGGTGTCCGCCTCCGGCGACGAGGAACCTCGGCGCACGACGAGCGTTCACACGAGCCTCGTTTGGATTTTCGGCGACGACGACGTGCTCCACGCGCCCGGCGACAGCACGCCGCCTTCCCCCGCCTCGGGCATCGGTGATCGTCCCGGTTACGACGATCTCTTCGAAGGGCAGAGCTCGCGCTACACGGGCCGTGAAAACCGCAGCGAGCTCGACCTCGACGGCTTCGCTCCCGGGTTCGCGCGCGGCTGGGAGACGAGCGCCCATCTCGCGCTCGCCCTCGACGCTTCGTCGCTCGCGACGCGCGGAACGCCGGTCTACGTCGAAGACGTCGGCAGTTTCCTCGAAGCGCGCTGGACGTTCGGAACCCGCCGAGCAGATCGTCCGAACAGCCTCACGGTGCGAGCGTTCCCGCTGAACGGCGATCGCGAACGCGTCGGCACGCTCGAGGCGCTCGGCTGGGGCGGCGCGGTCGGCCCCGCCTGGGACTCGCCGTACGCGACCGCGCACGGGCCGGTCCGCGCCGTGCGTCTCGAGCTCGCCGCCGGTTTCGTTCTCGTCCACGTCGCGCTGAAAACGGCGAGCTTTCTCGAGCCCGCGGCTGCGGGCCCGTCCGTGGACGAGACGAGCTACGGGGTTTTCGGCGGCGTCGCGTCGCGTTGGTCGGCGCCGGTCGGCCTCGCGCTCGACATCGGTCACTTCGAGCACGGGCGCTTGCCGGGTGGGACGACGGCCCCGCGCGCGACGACGACGGGCGTCTCGCTCCGGCTCCACGGCGGGAGCGGGCTCAGCGAGCCGCTCGCACCGAGTGGCTTCGGCATGGAGCGTTCGCCGTTCGACGCGCTCGGCCCCGAGTCGAGCGGCGCGCGCGGCTTCGCGCTCAGTCTAGAAGGGGCGCACCTCGTCGAACGGCTCTGGGATTTCGATCGGCCGGGTGCATCCGCGCTCGCTCCGGCACGCGCCGTGGCGCTCGTGGGCGAGCTTCGCGCGGGGGCGCTCGACGTGCGCGGCATCGCGCTCGCGCGCGATCCCGAGTTCGTGATGCGGGACGGCCCCGGCGTGTTTTCCGGTCAGACCCTACCGCGCGCCGCGCAAACGCAGAGTGAGCTCGGTGTCGCCGTCGGCGCGAGCATCGAGCTCGGTCCGATCGCGAGGCCGACGTTGTCGGCGGGGGTGCTCGCGCCGGCGGCGGTGATGGTCGCGGCCGTCGATCGAGCGGGCCAGCCCGCGGGCGCCACGTTCGTCGTCCGCGGCCCGGCGGACGTCGAAACGCTGCCGCCCGGCGAGGCCCCCGTGCCGGTCGTCGAGGTGCGACCCGGGCTCACGCTCGCGCTCTCGCGCTTGCTCGAAGGCATCGCGTGGCTCGACTACCGGCGCGATTTCAATCGCACGCACCTCGTGGCGGCTCCGGGCGGCGCGCTCGCGCGCGGCTTTCGGGCGCCCGATCGCTTGGGCTACGGGCTCGCCGCGCGCGCCGTGTGGTAGTCAGACGGGCGCGTGACGAAAGAAAGCGCAACGGCGCCGAGCGTACGCCGCTCGTGGCTCGAGCTCGGGCCGCGGGCTCGCGTCGCTTTCGCCGCGCTCTACGTCGGCGTGATGCTCTGTGTGGTCGTGAGCGCGCAGTTTCGTCCCGATCGCGTGTTCGGCTTCCAGATGTTCAACGAGTCCTCGACCATGAACATCCACCTCTTTCGCCGCGTGCGTTCGACGAAACGGCTCGTCCCGATCGTGAACGGCGAATTTTTGGACGCGACGCACGGCGCACCGCGCCTTTTTCGCTGGACGGAGCGCGTCCACGATCCGACGCTCGGCAAGCTCGATCAGCCCACTCACGCGAAATACGGCCTCGAAGGGCAGCTCTTCCGCCTAGGGCTCGCGCTCGACGACTTCGTCGCTTGGATGCCGAACGGCTTCGACACGGTCGGGCTCGTTGCGGTCGTCGAAACCCTCAAGAACGGACGCAATCCGAGCGTGGTGCGCCTGCAGTCGGTGCGCCGATGAAGTGGCTCGACGAAGAGCGCGACGCGTACTTGCTCGGCTTGATGCGCTGCCTGCTCGGCGTCCTCCTGTGCATTCAGACGTGGGACCGCGTGGACGAGCTCCTGACGTGGGGCTACTTCGGCTCCGTCTTCCACCTGCCGCTCGTGCCCGAGGCGCTCGTCCCGTCCGAGCTCGTGTATCGGCTGCTGCTGGGGCTCGAAGGCGTCGGCGCGCTCCTCGGCGTCGTCGGCTGGTACGGGCGTGAAGGCCTGTTTGCGGGCAGCAGCATCGGCATCTACCTGATGCTCTGCGACCGCCTTCAGTTTCACAACAATCGCTTCGCGCTCTTGCTCTGTGGTTTTCTGTGCGCGTTTTGCCCGAGCGACCGCTCGTTTCTGCTCTACCGCGGCAAACGCCGCACCCTGCCGCTCGCGGCGCGCATCGCGCCGACGTTGCCGCGGCGCTTGATCCAATTTCAGGTTTCGCTCCTCTACCTGTCGTCGGGCGGCGGCAAAGCGCTCGATCCGGACTGGCGTAGCGGGCAAACGATGCTCCTCCGCTTCCAGGCGGGCATCGACGAAGCCGTGCAGGCGGGCATGCGGCCGCCGCATTGGTTCGTCGACTTTCTCACGTCGCCGTTCGTCGCTTCGCTCGGTTCGAAGGCCGCCATTTCGCTCGAGCTCGGGCTCGTCGTGGCGCTCTGGTTCGCGCGCACGCGCGTCGCGGCGCTCTGGGCGGGCGCGATGTTCCACGTGTTCATTCAAGCGTCCGCGCGCGTCGAGCTCTTCAGCTTCCTCATGGGCGTCGCTTACGTCGCGTTCGTGACGCCCGAGCTCCGCGAGCGCACGCTCCTGGTCGACGTGCGGACGCGCGCCGGGCGCGTGACGAAGGCGCTCGTGCGCTCGCTCGATTGGCTCGCTCGCTTTCGCATCGAGGAGCTCGCGCCGGAGGGGGTGGGGGGCGGCGCGGTGACGGTCGTCGAGCGAGGAGGCGCGCGGCGGTCCGGGCGGGCGGTTCCAGCGGCGCTCGCCCGGGCGCTCCCGGCCGGCTTTTTGGTGTGGCCCGTTTTGGCGCTTTTCGTGCCTCGCCGCCCGGCCGTGGTACCAGCAACGACCGGCGCCGGCTCGGAGGCCGGGCACGGTTGACCGACCCCTGAACCCGCGTATACTCGCGCCCCTCAAACAGGACCCAGGAAACAGAAAGCATGCCTCTCGAACCCGGCGCTAAAACGGCAGTCGTCTCTCGTCACCGCATTCACGAGACCGACACCGGCTCACCGGAGGTGCAGGTCGCCCTCTTGAGCCAGCGCATCGACACCCTGACCGATCACTTCAAGGTCCACACGAAGGACCACCACTCGCGTCGCGGCTTGCTCCGCATGGTCGCGCAGCGCCGTCAGCTGCTCGACTATCTCAAGCGGACGAACGTCGAGCGGTACCGCAAGATCGTCGCGTCGCTCAACCTGCGCAAATAGCAGGCGTAAGTTTTCCGGAAGCGGGCGTCCCCTTCAACTTCGCTTCGTGCCGCGCACCGTCCGAATCGGGTGCGTCCGCGGTACGCATCGAGGCTGAAGAACTCGGTGCTCGCCTCCGGCGTCAAGGCCGCACGCAGCGGCTTCGTGCGCTGAAGGAGCGCAGCATCAATGTTCGTCAGAGAATCCGTTAATATCGGCGGCCGCCCGCTCACGTTCGAAACGGGCCGCCTGGCCAAGCTCGCCGACGGCGCCGTGCTCGCGACCTATGGGGAGAGCGTCGTGCTCGTCACCGTGGTGTCGAGCGAAGAGCGTCCGGGGTTGGACTTTTTCCCGCTCACCTGTGAGTACGTGGAAAAGACATATGCCGCCGGCAAGATCCCGGGCGGCTTTTTCAAGCGCGAGGGCCGTCTGCGCGATTACGAGGTGCTCGCCTCGCGCATCATGGATCGCCCGCTCCGTCCGCTCTTCCCGGACGGCTACAAGAAGGACACCCAGATCATCGCGACGGTGCTCTCCGCCGACAAGGAGAACCCGACCGACGTCATCGCGCTCTCGGCCGCGAGCGCCGCGCTCCACATCTCGAACGTCCCCTGGGACGGACCGATCGCGGGCCTGCGCGTCGCGCGCGTCGACGGCGAGCTCATCACCTTCCCGACCTTCGAGCAGAGCGCGAAGGCCGACATCGACCTCGTGGTCGCAGCGAGCAAAGACGCGATCGTGATGGTCGAGGGCGGCGCCGACGAGGCGAGCGAAAAGGACATGATCGACGCCCTGATGTACGCGCAGCAGCAAGCGCAGATCATCATCGGCCTCATCGAGCGCATGCGCGCCGCCGTGGGCAAGGAGAAGCGCGCCTTCACGACGCCGAAGCTCGACGAGCAAATCGCCAAGCGCATCGCCGAGCTCTCGGACGCGGACTACAAGGTCGCGTGCGTGATCAAGGAGAAGCAGGCGCGTTACGCCCGCTACGGCGAGATCAAGAAGAGCGTCTTCGCGAAGCTCTTGGACGAGCTCGGTCCCGAAGCGTTCGTCGCGAGCGAGAAGCTCGCGAAGGAAGAGCTCGAGAGCCGCAAGGCCGTCGTCGTGCGCAACATGGTGCTCGACGAAGGCAAGCGCATCGACGGCCGCGACACGAAGACGGTGCGTCCGATCAGCTGCGAGGTCGGACTCTTGCCGCGCGTGCACGGCTCGGCGCTCTTCCAGCGCGGGGAGACGCAGGCGATCGTGACGACCACGCTCGGCACCGCGAGCGACGAGCAGAAGATCGACGCGCTCACCGGCGAGTCGTGGAAGCGCTTCATGCTCCACTACAACTTCCCGCCGTTCTCGACGGGCGAGACCAAGCCGATGCGCGGCCCCGGTCGTCGCGAGGTCGGTCACGGCGCCCTCGCCGAGCGCGCCCTCACGCGCATGCTGCCCGGTCACGAGGAATTCCCGTACACGATCCGCATCGTGAGCGAGATCCTCGAGTCGAACGGCTCGAGTTCGATGGCGAGCGTCTGCGGCGGCACCTTGAGCCTGATGGACTGCGGCGTGCCGATCCGGCGTCCCGTGGCCGGCATCGCGATGGGCCTCATCAAGGAGGACACCCGCGTCGCCGTGCTGAGCGACATCCTCGGCGACGAGGATCACCTCGGCGACATGGACTTCAAGGTGTGCGGCACCGAACGCGGCGTCACGGCGATCCAGATGGACATCAAGATCGCCGGCCTCGACCGCGGCACGCTCGAGCGCGCGCTCGAGCAGGCACGCGAGGCCCGCCTGCACATCCTCGGCCGCATGCTGGCGACGCTCTCGACGGTGCGCTCCGAGATCAACCGCTGGGCGCCGCGCATCACGACGATCAAGGTCAAGCCCGATCAGATCCGCATCATCATCGGACCCGGCGGCAAGACCATCAAAGGCATCGTCGATCAGACGGGCTGCAGCGTCGACGTGGAGGACGACGGCACGGTCGCGATCGCCAGCGCCGATTCCGACGCGGTGAAGCGCGCCCTCGCGATCATCGAAGGGCTCGTCGCCGAGCCCGAGGTCGGTCGCATCTACAAGGGCAAGGTCACCCGCCTGGTGGATTTCGGCGCGTTCGTCGAAATCCTGCCGAACTCCGAAGCGCTCCTGCACGTCTCCGAGATCGCGCACCAGCGCATCGAATCGCCCGCCGACGTGCTGAAGGAAGGCGAGGAGATCGAAGTGAAGGTGATCAGCGTCGAGCGCGACGGCAAGGTCCGTCTCTCCCGTCGCGAGCTCTTGCCGTTCCCCGAAGGTGAAGAAGGCGAAGCCGCGAAGGAGCGCATGGCGCGCGCGCGCGAGGCCGGACCGGGCGGCGGGCGCGGCCCGCGTTCGGGCGGCGGCGGCGGCGGACGGGATCGCGACCGTGATCGCGGGCCACGGCGCGATCGCGGCCCGCGACACTGAGCGCGAGTTCGGAACCGGCGGCGGAGCCGCTCACCGCGTGGCGTCGTTCGGACGCTGCGCGAGCCAGCGCTCCGCCGCGGCGCGTGTCTCCGCGCCGCTCGCGTTCATGTCGAGCGGCGCGGTGGCTCCGGTGAGACGCTCGAGCGCCGCCTTCCCGAAGTAGCGCACGAGCGGGTACTCGTCGTCCATGATGGCGGCGATGTTCGCGAGCTCGTCTTTGCGACCCGCGTGCGCGAGCACGTTCGCGGCGACGGCGCGTTCGTGCGGCTTGCCGCCGACGAGCGTCATTTCGAGCGGATTTTTGCGCAGATCGGGGCCGTAGAGGCGTTCGAGCCGGCGGCGGTCGTACTGCTTGTTCCACCAGCGCTCCATCGTGCTCACGATCTGATCGACGCTGCGGTCGGCGTGGCAGAGCGCGCACTCGAGCGGCCGGTCGCCGAGGACGCGCTCGTCGTCGGTCGGCGAACCGATGCGGTGGTAGCGCACGAGCTCGTAATCGAGGCCCATGTTCTTCTTCGGCATGTGGCACGCGACGCACGCCGAGCCCGCGCTGCCCGCCGGGTGATGGCTGTGCGCGGTGGTCGCCGCGTCGCCTTGAAACTGCGAGTGGCATTGCGTGCACACGCCGTTCGACGCGGGCTCGGCGAGCTTCGCGAGCGCTTCGGGCGCGTCCTCGGTGTGCGGATCGTGGCAGGTCGTGCAGGCCATCGCGTGGCTGCAGCCGCCGAGCAAGTAATCGCGCGCTTCACCGGAATTCGTGCTGCTGCCGCCGGGCGAGTGCTTGCGCGTGTGACCTTCCCACGTGTACGGGTAGCGTGAAAACAGCACCGTGTGACACTTGGCGCAGGTGCGATTCACGTTCTCGGCGCGTGACGGCGTTTCCCCGCGCGCGTTCGTGACGGCGAGAAAGTCGCTGTCGAGCGCGAACGACGGCCGCACCCCGCGCGGATTTTCGACGTGCTCGCGGCCGCCGCCGTGACACGCTTCGCAGCCGATCCCGAGCTCGACCAAGTCCGCTTCCTCGAAGCGTTCGAGCGTCACGTCGGAAGCGACGGCGAGCGCTTCGTGCGTGTCGCTTGGCAACGGTGCGTGCGCGCCGAGCGCGGCGAGCTCCTTGGCGAGCGCGTCGCGGAGCCGTGCGGGGTCCGTGACCGTGTAGCGGAACGCCTTGTCGGGCGGGAGCTCGTTGCTCGCCGAGCCCTGGTAGCTCGGAGCTTTCGGCCCGTAGAGATCGTCGTACAGAATCGAGAGGCCGGACGTCGTGTTGTGGCAGAAGATGCACCCGCGTTTCCAAACGAGCCCGGCTTCGAGCTCGTGTCGCTCCGGCACCATCACCGAATAGCCTTTGTAGCGCGGCTCCTTGCGCGAAATCACCCACGAGAGCGGCAGCACGCGCTCGTCGTCGAGCGGCGCGCCGAACGGATCCCGGGCGTTCACCTCGCGCCCGACGAAGTCCTCGCGGTAGCGGCCGCCGATCACTTTCGTCACGAGGTAGAGCTTTTCGTCGCCGTTCGCTGGGCGGAGCCGCACGAAGTCCCGGCCGTCGCGCTGCTCCATCCAGGCCTCGTCGTCCTTGAACGCGAAGCTCCGGCCGTCGAACGGCGCGTGCACGCTCGTCTGCGCGAGCGAACGCGTCATGCGCCGCATCGGCGAACGCTGCCACGCGTCGTACTCCTTCGCGTGACACGGCGCGCAGCTCGCGGAGCCCACGTAATCGGCACGGAGCAGGTTGCTGTGCGGCTCGCCCGAAGCGCTCGGTGTCACCAGTGCGGCGCTCTTCGGCGTGCCGGTCGTGCCGCCGCAGGCCGCGAAGCACGCCGTCGCGACGAGCGCGGCGACGAGCCCGAACGTCGAGCTCGGCTGACGGAACGGCGCGCGAAACACCGCGCGCACCCCTCACACCAAGCGCAGCGAACGCCCGGCGAGCACTTCGTTGTGCGAGCCTTGGCGGTACCCGCCGAGATCGAGCGTCACGTAACGGAAGCCGTGTCGCTTGCCGGCGTCGAGAGCGCGCTCGCGCACGCCCGGTTCGAGCAGGCGCGGCAGTTCCTCGAGCGCGACTTCGATGCGCGCGACCTCGGCGTGAAAACGCACGCGCACCTGGCGGAGCCCGAGCGCCTTGAGCTCCGCCTCGAAGCCGCCGATTTGCGCGAGGCGTTCGCGCGTGACGCTCGTGCCGTAGGGGATGCGGCTCGAGAGGCACGCCGCCGCGGGTTTGTCCCACGCGTCGATGCCGAGCACGCGCGCCGCGCTCCGCACGTCTTCCTTGCCGAAGCCGGCGTCCACGAGCGGGCTTCTCACGCCGGCTTGGCGCGCGGCTTCGAGTCCGGGACGGTAGTCGCCGAGGTCGTCCGTGTTCGTGCCGTTCGCGACCGCGGCGAGTCCGAGCTCGCTCGCTTTGTGGTGCGCGATTTCGTAGAGCTCGCTCTTGCAGTGGAAGCAGCGGTCGGGCCCGTTTTGAACGTAGCCGGCGCGTTCGATTTCGTGTGAATCGACGAACACGTGGCGCGCGCCGAGCTCGCGCGCGATGCGCTCGGCGTCGGCGCGTTCACTCGCCGGCAAGCTCGGGCTCACGGCGGTGAGTCCCACCGCGTGCTCGCCGAGGGCGCGCTGCGCGAGCGACAAGACGAGCGTGCTGTCGATGCCGCCCGAGAAGCAGACGAGGACGGAGCCCATCTCGCGAAGGAGCTCGCTCGCTCGTTCGAGCTTGCGCTCGAGGTTCGTGACGGTTGCGGTGGACAACCAGCGATTTCTAGCACCGCGAGGCGCGGCCGAAGCCGCTCGTTTCCACGCCGCGGAAAGAACCGGGTGCCGGGCATGACCACGGACATTATTTGTCTCTGGTCAGGCCGAGGCCGCTTGCCTTTTGTCTAACTGTTACTATGTTCAGTGTCGTGGCGCTGCCCGCTGCTTTAGCCCATTTATCCCCTCGGCTCGTCCAAGCCGGTGCCCTCGAGCAAGAGGCCCGAGGGCCGGATCAGGCGTTGCCTTTCGGCTTCGAAGCCCTCGATCACCTGCTGCCGGACGGCGGCTTGCTGCGCGGGGGAGTGGTGGAGCTTTCGATCGCTGGCAGCGGACTCGGAACCACGCTGTCGCTCGCGGCCGTGCGCGCGTTTCAAGAACGGCAGGCGGCGGGTTTCGGCACGAGCGTGAAGCCGTGGTGCGCCTTCGTCGATCCTTCGAGCTCGCTCTACGCGCCCGGCGTCGCCGCTTCGGGCATCGCGCTCGAACGGTTGCTCGTCGTCCGTCCTCCGGTGGAGGCGATTGGTCGCGTCGCGCTCAAGCTCGCCGAAGCAGGAGTGTTCGAGCTCGTGGTGGTCGATTTGATGGGGACGCTCGGGCGTTCGCTCGATTGCTCGTTCGGTCGTCTCGGCCGCGTCGTTCGCAGGCTGTCCATGGCCGTCGACGGCACGAACAAGAGCGTCTTGCTCCTCACGGACGCTCACGTCGAGCGAGCGCTGCCGTTGCCCGTGGCTCAACGTATCGAGCTCACGCGTTCGGCGGTGGATCGCTTGACGGTTCGCGTCGCGAAAGATCGGCGCGGTCGCGTTTCGGCGCCTCGTCCCATCGCTTGGACGCGCGGAACCGTCGCGCTGGAAGAAGAGCCGCGCGAGGAAATCGCCGATGTCAGAAAGCTCGCCTGAGCCCGCAACCCGGATCGCCGATCCGGGCTCGGCCGCCGACGCGGTCGCTTCGGCGGATCCGAGGGCGGTTCTCGCTGAAAGCGCCGGCCGGCGCATCGTGGCGCTCGTCTTGCCGGAGCTCTTGATCGAGCTCGTGGCCGGGACGCTGAGCGACCGCGCGCGTGGCCCGTGGGGTGTCGTCCTCACGGATCCGACCGAACTCGAAGGTCGTGCGGAGGAACCGCTACGTCCGACCGTGCGCCTCGACGCGGTGAGCGCGTCGGCACGGCGTTGCGGCGTGCGCGCCGGGCAGACCATCGCCGAGGCGCGGAATTTGATCGCCGGGTTCAGCGTCGAAAAGCTCCGGCCCATCGCGGTCGAACGCGCGCTCGCGGTCATCGCCGAAGTGGCGCTCGGTTTCGGCGCCACGATTTCGCTCGGCTTGCCCGACACGGTGTGGGTCGACGTGAGCGGCTCCGCGCACCTTTTCGGTGGTGAAGCCGCGCTCACGGAAGAGCTCGGCGAGCGTATTCGCGCGCTCGGTCACGGCGTGCGCGTCGCCGTGGCGGAAGGGCCGGCCTTGGCCCGCGCCGTCGCGCGCTGGGCGCCCCCGAACGCCGGCGGCACCTCCGCACATTTGATCCCCCGTGAGGGCGCGGCGAGCGCCGTGAGCTCGCTGCCCGTCGTCGCGCTGCCCCTCGGTGAGGAATGTCAGGAGTTTTTGCTGCGCCTCGGCGTGCTCACGCTGGGTGATCTCGCCGTGCTGCCGCGGAGCACGCTCGCGAGCAGGCTTTCGGGTGAAGTCGGCCGCGCGCTGGATCTCGCGCTCGGCAAGGATCCGACGCCGCTCGTTCCGTATCGATTGCCGGAGCTCGTGAGCGAAGAGGTGAGCTTCGAATACGGCGTCGACGGCAGTGAGCCGCTCTTGTTTGCGCTCCGCGGCGTCGCGGCGCGGCTCGCCGCGCGTCTCGTGGGTCGCGGCGTCGCGGCTGAAAAGCTCGTGCTCGAGCTCGAACACGACCGCTCGATCACTCGGCTCCGCGGCGCGAAAGAAACGACCAAGTTTACCTTCGCGCTCTCCACGCCGCTCTCCCGTGAGGACGAGATCCGGCGCGTCGTCGTGTCGCGGCTCGAACGCGCGCGGTTGCCGGCGCCCACGCTCGTGCTCAGGCTCGCGGCGCCCGTCGTCGTTTCCGCCACGGCGCGCCAGCTCGAGCTCGGGGACGCCCTCGCGAGCGGCCCCGACGTCGAGAAGGAGCTGCCGCTCGTGATCGCGGAACTAGCGGCGGACGTGGGTGAAAGCAAAGTCGGCGTCCTCAAGATCCGCGACGCGCACCGGCTCGAAGCCAGAAGCACGCTCGCGCCCGCGTTGCCTCGCAAGGCGCGCTCCGGGCGCGGCGCGGCGCGGCCCGGTCCCGGCCCGCGTTCGGCGACTCCGCTTTCGGTGCACGTTTCCGGGACGCCGCTCGAAGTGGTCGAGGGCATGAGTCCCTTCGACGTGCGCGCGCCGCTCACTCGGCTTTTGCCCGAACCGGTGCGCTTCGACGGCGCGTTGCGCGTGGGCGCCACCGTGGCGTTCGAGCGTCAATTGTTCACGATCGACGCACTGCGCTTCGAACACCGCTTGCACGCCGTCGAATGGTGGCACGGCGATCCGGTGATGCGCGATTACATCCGTGTCTGGCTGAAGTCGACGGAGAGCGTGATTGAAGCCGTGGTTTACGTCGACCGCGCGAACGGCAAACGCTATCTCCAAGCCGTGGCGGATTGATCGTGTAAGTTTTTTGATTATTCTCCGCATGTCATGCCGTATCGACATGCGCTCTTGCCGTTGCTCTTCACGTCGTCGCTTTTTCTCGTTCATTGCTCGAGTAGCAACGACGAATCACAGAGCCATCCCGGAGCCGGCGGCACCACGAGCGGCTCCGCGGGCACGAGCGGAACGCCGGGGTCCGCGGGCACGACCGCGACGGGATCGAGCGGTTCCGGCGCAAGCGGCGGCTCTTCGGGCACCTCGAGCGGTGGAGGGCAGGGCGGTGCCGCGGCCGGACGCGGCGGAACCGCCGGCACGGCGACGGCCGGGCGCGGCACGGCGGGTAGCGGGGGCGCGAGCGCGGGAGCCGCAGGCAAAGCCGGTTCGGGTGCCGGAGGAGCCCCGACGGGCGGCGTCGGTGGAGGCGGCTCGGGGATGAGCGGCCTGGGCGGCGCCGTGGGGGCGGGCTCGGGCGGCATGGGCGGGAGCGGCGCCGGCGGCAGCGGCGGCTTCACGCTGACGAGCAGCGTGATCACCGAGGGCGGCATGTTCCCCGACATGAATACGTGCGCGAGCACGAGCGACAGCTCGCCCGATCTCACGTGGACGACGGGGCCGAGCGGCACGTCGAGTTACGCGATCATCCTGCTCGACACCACGAACTCGCTCGACCACTGGGTGATCTGGGACATCCCCGCGAGCGTCACGTCGCTGCCGGCGATGCTCGACTCTTCCGCGACGCTCACGACGCCGGCCGGCGCCATGCAGAAAGCGATTCAAGGCAACGGCTACTACGGACCGTGCCCGTCCGGTATGGATCACGTCTACAAGTTCACCGTCTACGCGCTGCCGGTCGCGACGCTCTCGGGCGCGACGACCTCGATGCAGACCTCGCAGCTCGCGACGGCCGTCATGAACGCGAACCCGCTCGGCTCCGCTTCGCTGAGCGCGCACTCTTCGGCCACTCGCGCCAACTAGCGACGCGCGTCCCCCGCGGAGAGCTCCGGCTTGGTGACCCTCGCTCACGCCGGTTCGCCCTGATTTTGGCTGAAAGCCTCGGCGCCGACGGCGCGCTACGCTCCGCGACGTGCGTCCCACCATCCTTCTCTTCGACATCGACGGCACGTTGCTCACGACCGGTCACGCCGGCCGGCGCGCCATGGAGCGCGCGTTCGCTCGTTACGGCGATCCGGAAGTGTGCCGCTTTCGCTTCGATGGCATGACCGACAAACAGATCGCCCGCCAGGCGCTCGTGAAGCTCGGTCTCGACCCGACCGACGCGGCCATCGACGAGAGCCTCGCGCTTTACCTCGAGCTCTTGATCGACGAAGTCGAACGCGCGGACGCGGCGAGCTACCGCCTCCACGACGGCATTCGCGAAGCGCTCGACGCCGCTCGCGCACGGAGTCACGGTATCGGCCTCGGCACCGGCAACGTCGTCGAAGGCGCGCGCATCAAGCTGTCGCGCGTCGGCGTCTACGAGGAGTTCGCGTTCGGCGGGTTCGGCTCCGACGCGGAGGATCGCACCGAGCTCTTGCGGCACGGCGCCGAGCGCGGTGCGAAGCACGTGGGCGCGCCTTTGAGCGAGTGTCGCGTCGTCGTCATCGGCGACACGCCGAAGGACGTGGCCGCGGCGCGCGGCATCGGGGCGGAGTGCATCGGCGTCGGAACCGGCAGCTTCACGCCCGCGGCGCTGCTCGAGTGCGGCGCGACGGCGGCGTTCGCCTCGCTCTCGGCGCCGGGCGCGCTCGAGGCGTTGCTCGGTGAGTAGCCGAATTCGCGCCTCCGAAATCTGAACGACTGCGGAACCCCGCGGCGTTCACGCACGGCGACCGTGCCGTGACACGTGGATTGTACGTCGAGTCGACGCCTCGTTCGCCGCGCGAAAGCCGATGAGAATGCGAATGGACCTCGCCGGCGCATCGAACGATACTGACCGCGATGAAAGCGCGCCGTTCGAGCACCGTCGTGCGCAAGCAGCCTCGGCAAGCGCGCGCCCAGGCCACCGTGGGCGCGATTCTCGAGGCCACGGTTCAAATCCTCGATCGCGAGGGGCTCGAGGCGGCCACCATGGCGCACATCGCCGAAGTGGCCGGCGTGAGCGTCGGCTCGATTTACCAGTACTTTTCGCACCGCGACGCCATCCTGAACGCACTGCAGGATCGCGAGTTCGAGCGCTCGCTCCAGCTCATGCAGGAGCTTCTCGCCGACGGCAACCTCACGCAGTCGGCGCGTGAGACGGTGACCGCGGTCGTGCGCGGCCTCGCCGAACTCTATCGCAGCTGCCCGGGCCTGCACCGCGTGCTCGCGATCGAGGGGCTCCGGGTCGCGAAGGCCGATCGCGTGCACGCCTTCGACCTTCGCATCATCGAGATCGTGCGACACTTCTTGGTTGCGACGAGCGCGCCGATGCGCCCGAAGAGCGTCGATGCGGCCGCCTTCGTCGTGGTGCAATCGGTGCGCGCGACGATGCTCGCATGTCTCCTCGAGCGCCCGTCCGGCCTCGACGAGGAGACGTTGATTCAAGAGGTCGTGGATCTCGTTTTACGCTACCTCGTGCGCCAGGAGCCGGCCGAAGGAACGCGCGACGCCGCGCGCGAACCGAGCGAGCGGCGCGAGAAAGCTTCCTGACGGCTCAGTTTTGCGCGTGGCGGGCCACGCGATCGATGTACTCGGCGAGGCTCAGCCGATCGTCGCGGCCGATGATCATGAACTCGAACGCTTCGAGCCGCCCCACGTGCCGGGCGAGACGCGCGGCGCAGCGAATCGGGCGCGGCAACGCCGGGACCGCGAGCTCGAGCGTCACGAGGCCGTCGAAGTCGCACGCTTCGGAGTGACGAAAATCGACGAGCACGCCCGTCGTCGATATTTCCGCGGCACGCGCGCGAACGCGCTTGCCGTAGCTCGTGACGAAGACGCCGAACGAGGCCGGCGCACGCACGCCGAGCCGGCGTGATTCGCTGTGTCCGCGAGCTCCGGGCTCGCTCCGTTGCTCGAGCTCGGCGTGGCTGATGAGGCGACTGTGCGCGGAGTCGTCGCGCTCGTCCTCGAGCTCCTCGATGTCGACTTCACTCGGGCGGGGCATTTCGACGCGGGCCTCCTCGGGTGACTTAACGTTGGTACCTGGACCACGCCTTCCCAGGCTCGAAAGCCGGGCGCCGGGGGCGTAACCGCGCTTAAATCCACGGAATTCAGCGAGTTCTTGCTTCCGAAGCGCCACTGATTATCTGTTCAGGTTCACGTGCCGGCGTTCATCGAGCTCCTCGCGCGCTCCGCTTTTTCGTTTTTGCGGGGGGCGTCCCTGCCCGAAGAAATGGTCGATCGGGGCAAGGAGCTCGAGCTCCGCGCGCTCGCGCTCTGCGATCGCGACGGACTCTACGGGTCGGTGCGCGCGCACGTGGCCGCGAAGGAACGCGGACAACGCGTGATCGTCGGCGCCGAGCTCGGCGTCGAGGCGAACGTCCCGCGGCGTGGTTCGTGGCGTAGTCCGAAGCGCGTCAAAGCGGCGCCCGAGTTGCCCGTCGTCGCGCTGCTCGTCCGCGATCACGAAGGGTACACGAACCTCTGCCGGCTGCTCACCCGCGCCCACGCCGATTTGGAAAAGGGCGCGAGCGCGCTCGAGCCGAGTTGGCTCGCCGAGCACGCGCGGGGACTCGTCGCGGTGCTCCCGTGTCCGCGCCGTCCCGGTGACGCGAGCACGCCTTCCGCGAGTCTGCTCGCCGCGGTGCGTGACGCCTTCGGCGAGCGAGCGGTCATCGCCGTGCATCGCCACCTCGATCGCTTCGATCGCGAACGGATGATGGCCGCGCGCTCGTGGTCGCATCGCTACGGGCTCAGGCTCGTGGCGAGCGCCAGGCCGTGTTTTCACGTGCCCGAGCGCAAGCCGCTCGCCGACGTGATGCACTGCATTCGGCTCGGCACGACGCTCGAAGGAGCGGGCACCGCGCTCGAGGGCAACGCCGAAGCGTACCTGCGCTCCGAGCTCGAGATGCGCCGGCTCTTCGCCGAACGACCGAGCCTCGTCGATCACGCCGGGGAGCTCGGCGAAGAGCTCGGTTTTTCGCTGGACGAGCTCGAGTATCGCTTCCCGTGCGCGCTCGAACCGGACGAAAGCGCCGATCGAAAACTCCGGCGCTTGACCTTCGAGGGGCTCGCGCGGCGCTACCCGGCGGGCCCGAGCGACGCCGTGGTCGCGCAGGTCGAAAAGGAGCTCGCGCTCATCGCCGAGATCGACGTGGCTCGCTATTTCCTTTCGACGCTCGAGGTGGTCGAAATCGCGCGGCGCCGGCGCATCTTGTGTCAGGGGCGCGGCAGCGCGGCGAACAGCGCCGTCTGTTACGCGCTCGGCATCACCGCGGTCGATCCGGCGCGCTCGAGTCTGCTCTTCGAGCGGTTTTTGAGCGCGGAGCGGCGCGAGCCGCCGGACATCGACGTCGATTTCGAGCACGAGCGGCGCGAAGAGGTGATTCAGGAGCTCTACGCGCGCTGGGGTCGCGAGCGTGCGGCGATGGTGTCGGAAGTGATCTCCTACCGGGGCAAGAGCGCGCTCCGCGAAGTGGGCAAGGTGTTCGGCCTGTCGCCGGAACAGATCGATCGCTTGAGTCAGAGCATCATCCATTGGGAAGGCAGTGAAGCGAGCGACCGCCGGCTCGCCGATCTCGGTTTCGATCCCAACGCGGAGACGCTCCGGCGCGTGGTCACGCTCGCGCGCGAGCTCGAAGGGTTTCCACGTCACCTCTCGATTCACGTGGGCGGCTTCGTGCTCTCGGCCGAGCCGCTCGACGCCGTGACGCCCGTCGAGCCCGGACGCATGCAGGACCGCACCGTCGTGCCCTGGGACAAGGACGACATCGAAGCGCTCGGTTTCTTCAAGATCGACGTGCTCGGGCTCGGCATGCTCACGGCCATTCGCAAGGCGCTCGGGCTGATTCACGCCGAGGGCAAGCTCGTCCAGGGCGAGAACGAGCCGTTCGACCCGCTCGAGGTCGTGGCGCGCGTTCCCGCGGAAGATCCGGACGTTTACGCGATGGTGAGCCGCGCCGACACGGTGGGCGTCTTTCAAATCGAAAGCCGCGCCCAGATGGCGATGCTGCCGCGGCTTCGCCCCCGCCTCTTCTACGATCTCGTGATCGAAGTGGCCATCGTGCGCCCGGGGCCGATCCAGGGCGGCATGGTGCATCCGTATCTCCGGCGGCGGTCGCGGGAAGAAGACGTGACGTATCCGCACCCGAGCCTCGTGCCGATCCTCGAACGCACGCTCGGCGTGCCGCTCTTTCAGGAGCAAGTGATGCAGATCGCGATCACCGGAGCGGGCTACAGCGCGGGCGAAGCCGACCAGCTGCGGCGGGACATGGCTGCCTGGCGCAAGAACGGCAAGTTGCTCCGGCACCGCGATCGACTGCTCGAGGGCTTCGTCGCCCACGGCATCCCGCGCGCTTTCGGTGAGGCGCTGTTCGAGCAAATCAAAGGCTTCGGCGACTACGGTTTTCCGGAGTCGCACGCGGCGTCGTTCGCGCTGCTCGTCTATCTTTCGGCCTGGCAAAAGGCGCACTTTCCGGCCCATTTCGCCTGCGCGCTCCTGAACTCGCAGCCGATGGGGTTCTATTCGGCGTCGAGCATCGTGAACGACGCGCGCCGCCACGGCGTGACGGTGCGGGACGTCGACGTGACGAAGAGTGCCTGGGACTCGACGCTCGAATACGACGATGTGTCGCCGTCTCGCGACGAAGCGACGCCGTCGCCCGCGCTCCGCCTCGGCTTGCGACAGGTCGCGTCGGTGCGGGAAGAGTCGGCGCGGCGCATCGAGCGCGAGCGTCCGTTCCTCGATCTCGCCGACTGCTTGCGGCGCACCGGTCTGCACCAAGGTGAAATCGACGCGCTCGCGGAAGCCGGCGCGTTCGAGACGCTCGTGCCCGGCCGGCGCCAAGCGCTCTTCAGCGCGCGAGCTCCGCGTGTCGGCGGCCTGTTCGAGACGGCGCGCTTCGCGGAGCCGCACGTGGCGCTGCCCGCGCTCCACGCGGCCGAACAGCTCGTCTTCGATTATCGAAGAAAGAAGCTCAGCGTGAGCGATCACCCGCTCGCGCATCTGCGCCGCGAGCTCACCGAACGCCGCGTGATCACGGCGCGCGAGCTCGCCGATGCCCCGCACGGCAAGCCCGTGAGCGTCGCCGGCGTCGTCATCACGCGCCAGCAGCCGGGGACGGCCAAGGGCGTCGTCTTCATCACGCTCGAGGACGAAACCGGCTTCGCCAATTTAATTTTATTTCGAGCCGTGTTCGAAGCCGAGCTCTGGACGGCGCTGCACTCGACGCTCTTGCTCGCGCACGGTGACGTCGAGCGCGCGCCGAAAGCGCCCGGCGCGGACGTGTGCGTCGTGCATTTGATGGTGCGAAAGCTCGAGCGCCTGCACGTTCCGGGGCGCGACATTCCACGCCTGTCGAGAGATTTTCGTTGAGGCGAAAAAATCACCGACGCACCATCATCGCGCGTGCCTGGACGCATGCTAGCTTGGTACTTTAGCCTTCGTGATGACGATGCCTTCTTGGTGGCAGCCCTCTCGCCTGCTGGTCGCGGTCCTGCCATGGGTGCCGTTCGCGTGCGCGCCGTCGAGCGGCCCCGCTCCCGGTGACGACGCCGCGAGCGCCGGCCGCCCCGCCGGCACGGGTGGAAGCGGTTCCGGTTCGGCGGGTCAGACGAGCACCGGCTCTGCGGGTGCCAAGGGCGGATCCACGTCGACGGGCGGTTCCGTCGGCACCGGCGGCAGCTCGAACCCGACGACGGGCGGCTCTTCGGGGACGGGCGGCACGCTGAGCACCGGCGGCAGCGCCACGACGACGGGCGGCACGGGCGGCACCGGGCTCGGCGCGGCTGGCCTCGGCACTACCGGCGGTTCGGGCGGCAGCGGCGGTTCGGCGGGCGGCAGCGGCGGCTCGGGCGCGATGTCCGGCACGGGCGGCAGCACGAGCATGGCGGGGCAGGGCGCGACCGGGGGCGGGATGACCGATCCGTGCGCGAGCGTGACGTGCGGCACCGGCCAGACGTGCAGCAACGGCACGTGCATGTGCATGACGGGCACGCTCTGTTCGGGTTCGTGCGTCGACACGACGAGCGACGCCAACAATTGCGGCACGTGCGGCACGAAGTGCGACTCGGGCGGCGCTTGCGTCGACGGAAAGTGCGTCAACCCGATGTGCGACCCCGACACCGCGACGCGCAACGGACACGTCACGCATTACTCGCTCGCCACGTCGATGGTCGCCTGCCACTACCCGACGAGCTCGCTCCCTCAGTACTACGGCGCGATGAACGAATACGACTGGAACAACTCCGGCGTGTGCGGCGCGTGCGTCGAGATCACCAACGGCGGCAACAAACTCACGCTCCAGATCGTCGACGAGTGTCCGTACAAGGGCAACGAGATGTGGTGCTACCAGGGCAGCCACCACATCGACTTGAATCCCGCTGCGTCGGACGCGTTGAACGCGAACAGCAACCCCGCCGTCACCTGGAAATTCGTCCCCTGCATGCCCAAGGGGAACATCAACTACTACTTCGACTCAGCGTCGCAGCAGTACTACCTGGCCGTGACGCCGATGAACTACGAGAACCTCGTCGCGAAGATGGAGGTGAAGAAGGGCGGCACGTTCACGGCGTTGAACCACACGGACTACAACACGTACGAGCTCACCGACGGCGCGGGCACTGGCATGCTCACCTTCCGCCTCACCGACATCTATAACCACGTGGTCGTCGACACCGTGAATATGAACCCCGGGCAGATCGTCAACGGCAACGTGCAGTTCGCCGCCTGTCCGTGAGCGAGGCGGGTACTTGGACCTACGTGGTTTGGAGACAGCCCTGAGAAGAACATTCCAACCTCGGCGTCACAACTTGCCGGGGTGGATCCGATCCGCTAGGTGATCGCGAATCACTTGAAGCCTGGAAATAGCCGAATGGTGATAACGAAGCATCGACGTGCGGGAAGCCTAGCGCTCCTGCTGGGAACCTTGGCGTGGGCCGTTGCGTGCGTGAGCGGCGGAGCCGACGGCGGCAACAACAGCGGCCCCGAGTGTTACACGAACTCGGATTGCTCGAACGGGCGCGAGTGCAGCGGCGGCGTCTGCGTCGGCTTCAACGGCTGCCAGACGAGCACCGACTGTCGCAACAACGAGGACTGTCTCGACAACGTCTGTCGACTGCAGTGCGATTCGTCCTCCGAGTGCGAGGACCAAGGGCTCATGTGCGGCACCGACACGAAGCACTGCAAGCCGGAGCAGAACCCGACGCGTCCGCAATCGGTGCCCCAGAGCGGCAGCGGCGGAACCGCTTCGACGGGCGCGGGCGGCTCGGGCAGCACGGCGAGTGCCGGCGGGTCTTCGGGCGGCCCTTCGGGCTCGAGCGCGACGGCCGGCGCGGCGACGAGTAACGGCGCGGCGGGCACCGGCGCCAGCACGCCGGGTGCGGGCGGCACGCAAGGCGCGGCCGCGGGTCGGCCGGGCTTCGGTGGCGGCGCGGCCATGATGGGCGTGCCGGCCGGCGGTCGCGGCTTCGCGGGCGGCGCGGGCTGACAGTCGCGTTCGTCCGGCGCGCGCAACTCGCGCGCGGCGTGTCCGATTGCCCGGCATGCGGCAATCGGAACGATGGTTGAGCGGCCTCGCCTGCGCGTGGGCCCTCGCGGCTTGTAACGGCTTCGATCCGTCGAGTTTGGTCCCGGCGCGGCCGGACGCGGACGAGGCCGGCGCGGCCGGATACAGCTACGACCCCGGCCCGAGCGGGGGGCGCGACTCGACGCCGACCCGGCCGAAGGGCGAGGGCGGCTCCGGCGCGGTGTCGTCGCTCGGAGCGGGCGGCACCACCAACACGACCCCGGCGAGCGCCGGAGCGAACGAGGGGGCCGGGAGCGCCGTCGGCGTCGGCACCGCGGGAACGGCTGCGTCGTCACGCGGCGGAGCGGGCGGCGCCTCAACGGCACGCGGCGGGCGGGGCGGCAGCGGCGGCGGTGGTGGCACCGCGAAAGGCGGCAACGCGGGCACCGCCGCGCCGAAGGACGACGGCGGCGAAGGCGGGACGCCCGCGCCGCTCCCGCGCGAACTCTTCTTCAGCGAATACGTCGAAGCCGGTAGCGACAAGGGCCTCGAAATCCTCGCGCTCGAGACCACGAACCTCCGCGGCTGCGAGATCGCGACGTACTTCAACGGTTCGACGAGTCCTCAAACCATCGCCCTCGACGCGCCCGTCGCCGCCGGCAGCGTGTACACGCTCTGCTCGGCGAAGCTCGCCGCCAAGGTCACGTGCGACCGCACGACGAACCTGAGCTTCAACGGCAACGACGCCGTCGCGCTCGTCTGCGACGGGGCGATCCTCGACGTGATCGGTCAAATCGGCTCCGATCCCAAAGAGGCGTGGTCGAATGCCGGCGCGGGCGGCGCGGAGGCGAGCACGGCGGATCAAACGCTCCGGCGCCGCTGCGGCATCACCCACGGCGATACGGACGGCACGGACCCGTTCGATCCCGCCGTTCAGTGGGTCGCGCTGCCGGCCGAGACGCTCGACGGCCTCGGCGACCCCGCCTGCGGCTGACGCCCGAGCGCTCGCTCAGGCGACTTGCACGCCCGCGTCGGCCGTCTCGGTGGCGGCTTCACGCGAGGTCTGCGCGAGGTTGTCGCTGCGCGCGACCGCGTTTTCGTTGACCTTCACGCTCACGATGCGCGAGACGCCCGGCTCGCCCATCGTGACGCCGTAGAGCACGTCGGTGCTCTGCATCGTCTTTTTGATGTGCGTGATGAGCACGAACTGCGACTGCGACGTGAGCGCGCGGATCATCTCGTTATAACGAGCGACGTTCGCCTCGTCGAGCGGAGCGTCGACCTCGTCCAAGATGCAGAACGGCGAGGGCCGGTGCTGGAAGATCGCGAAGATGAGCGAGACGGCGGTGAGC
>Ga0335083_10001011_pt1 | contig 39843 bp, 55 predicted proteins | sample Lox_Sample_42_FD_206716 | JGI IMG/M metagenome (GOLD analysis project Ga0335083, IMG submission 206716) | Soil microbial communities from Loxahatchee National Wildlife Refuge, Florida, United States - Lox_Sample_4.2 | ecosystem: Environmental > Terrestrial > Soil > Wetlands | place: USA...
CCCGCCCGCCCCCCCCATGGCGGTGTTGAGAACCGTGCCCCCGGCGCCATCGCCGACAGAACAGGTGCCAGCCCCGCCATTGGTGCCTCCCCCGAGGCGCCCGGCCGCCGCGCCGGCGCCCGCCACCTTGGAGCCGCCAGCCCCACCCGAGTTGTCGATCGTGCCGTTGTTCGTGATCGTGCCTGAGCAGTAGATCGCGAAGCCCGCCGTCGTCAGGACGATGCCGTTATTGATCGTGAGTGACGAGTAGTACATGTCGCGGCTGAGCGTTGTGTTGACGCTGATCGTGACCGACCCGTCCGATCCGTCACCGTACAGCCAGTGCGCCCCGCCACCCGCCGGGTGAAAGTGCGTTCCCCGCGATGGCGCGTCGCCGGAGTTCCCCGGACCGCCAGAGCCACTGTTCGCCGCGGGTGTCCCGGAGTAGGTGACGAGCTCGTGACCGTGTGCGGCCCGGGCGATCGTGCCGGCGGTTGCCGGAGATGGAGCGGCGTCGATGGAGACGTTCGCGCCTGAGGGTCCGTCGGTCGTGGAGACGTAGTGCTGGTGCGCCACCCCCGCTGCGACGGAGGCGACGTTGTTCCCGACGGCGACGGCGGTCGAGTCCACGACGACCTGCGTCAGCTCGTCGTCGAGGTCGACGATCCCGGGCGCGATGGGATACCAGCCGGCCGGGATGGAGCCGGTGGCGGCGGAGTAGATGAACTCCATCGTCTGGTTCGGGGCGATGATGGCGCCGAAGTCGCCCGAGCTGATGTAGCCCTCCAGCGGGAAATAGAACAGGTTCCCTGTCTCGCTGGCCGCCGAGAACTGCGTGAGCAGGATGTCGTAGGCGCTGACGTTCTCGATCAGGAGTCGCTGTCCGTCGGACCCTGCGACGAGTCCGGTCACAGTGCAGGACGCGCCCTGGTTCATGCGGATGCGCGTCAGGGTCGTGATGTTGGCCGGGCTCAGGTCGTTGAACGTCCCGGAGGCGAGGGTGATGTCGATCACGCCTGCCGTGAGGGCTCCCTGCGGGTTGGCCGAGTAGGCAGGCAGCGAGCCGTCGGAGGAGAACGTGAACTGCGGCTCGCCGTGGAACATGACGGGGTTGGGCGAGCCGCCATCGGTGACGGTGAACTGCCAGTGGACGCGCCAGCGGCGTTGCAGGACGGCCCATTGCGTCGGGTCCGACTGGAACTCCGTGGCGACGATGGACACGCTCTGACCGACCGCCATCGTGGTCCAGTCGAGGGGCGGCGAGACCGCCGTGATGAGGCCCGAGGCGTCGTCGTAGATCTCGAGGGTCGCCGTGCAGCTCGCGAAGTGGGTCGGGTCATCGCCCGCTCCGCGGGACAGGACCACGCCTGCCACGAGCCAGTTGAGCGTCGTCCCGGGCACCGACACGGCGGGCACGAGCTGGATCTGCGAGGTCTGTTCGAGGAAGACTTCGGCGTCGACGTTGCCGTTCCACGCGGACGCGATCAGGGCAAGGACGCTCGACTCGCCCTGCCCGCGGGCGAGGTACTGCGCGACGAGCGTCGGAGCGGTGGGGCTCGCGACACGCAGGCGTCCCTGCCAGCCGGTCCCAGCGGACACGGTGGACCCGTCGACCAGGGTGAAGCCCGAGGTCGCCGCCTGGAACGTGTTCGAGATGATCGCGTCAGGCACGCACGAACTCCTCGGTGTCGTACTGGCTGTCCCACCGGGCTGCGCCCTTGCCGATCGTGTCCTGCTGCGAGAGCAGGAGCAGCGGCAGCCCAGAGATGGCCTGGCGGGCGAATGTCCACGCCACAACGTCCATCGGGTTGCTGGCGAGGATCACCGACCAGTCGTTCGTCCGGGTGATCTGCGGCCGCAGCTTCGAGGATCCGTATCGGGCGATCTGGTAGTTGCAGAGGTCCTGCGCGTCGGTGCAGGACCCGGCGGGACCGTTGGTGACATCGGTCGCCCCGACGTCGACCTCGCGCGGTGCTCCAGCGGTGCGCGACAGGATCGTCGACGACGCCTGCGCCATCACCCCGACCTTCAGCGGCACCACCACTCCCGTCCCGGGCGTGATCGAGTTCGGGTTGTACTGCGCGACGGCGACCTGGTAGGTGACGTCCCGGTCGTTCTGGAGGTTCGTCACGGCCGCGAACGTCTCCGACCACGTCTGCGTGACGCCCTTCGTCACGAGCGTCTTTCGCGCGACGGAGGTGTATTTGTAATACGGCCGGTTGCGCAGGTAGGCGATGTAGTGCGCGCCGAGGTTGTCCTGGTTCAGCGTGTTGAGCGTGTCGATCGCCGACGGTCCGACGTCGCTCGTGGAGCCCGACGAGGTGCTGTACGGCGGCAGCAGGTCCGTCTCGTTCGTGTCGACCCCGCTGATCTCGGGCGGGATGTAGGGCTGCACGATCGTGCCGATCGTCAGCGAGACGTCGTCGAGCGAGATCGTCACCGCAGACGCCGAGGTGACCATCGCGAACAGGACGAGGTTCGAGCCCGCCAACTGCCCGGTGTAGGTCGTGAAGTCGGTCCGCGCCGGGGTGAACTTCACGTAGAACCGCTGCGGCGTTGTGGACAGCGTGTAGGTGGCGGACGTCCCATCCACCGATGCCACGCCCCACGGGTTCGCGATCCCGAACGCGATGGACGGCGTCCCGGTGCTCGCGGTGGCAGTGACGAGCATCGTGATCGTCTTCGCGTTCACGGGCTGCATGAACGACACGAGATGGACGCCGGAGCCTGCCGTCGCGTAGGTCGTGAACTGCGTACAGTGGGAGTGGCTGCTGATGCCCGTGGTTGACGAGACGATGGTGTTCACCTCGTCGAGCGTCTGCGGCGAGGTGATCCCGGTCCGGGCATAGGCCAGGAGCGCGCCCGGGTTCACCATGACCCCGGAGAACGTGATCTGGCCCGGGTACGATCCGACCACGGCAGAGTTCGATGCGCTCGCCCGCACGACGAACGACACGTCCGTCCGGTCGGCCACAGGGACAAACGTGATCGTCAGCCGCTGGCCCGGGTTGCCCACCGGTCCCGTGACCACGCTGAACGCGACATCCCCGCCCGCGGGTGACGCGAGCGCCACCTTGTACGTCGACGCGAGATAGCCGTCGATCTGGCTCGCCCACATCGAGCCCGTGTAGGTGTGGCCTGCCCGGAACGTCCCGGTGATCGTGAAGATCGCGGAGTTCCCGTACGCCCCCGACGCGAGCGTGAAACCCGTCCCGAAGTTGTTCGAGAGCCGTGTCTGCGTCCCGCCCTGCGCCGGGTTGTAGCCGTTGCTGATCCGGTTGAGGGTGCCGCCCGACTTGCCCTTGATCTCGGTCGTGATGACCGCCCAGTGCGCCGATGCCGAGAGCAGGGCGGACGTGGCGAGGACCGGGAAGTCGGCCCACTGCGTCTGCATCGAACCGGCCGGCGCCAACCCGGAGATCCGGTTCATGGCCGCGTACGGGGCGACCGCCGTGATCGTGACCCCGACATCCGCGCAGACGACCGCGTCCATCATGTGCGCCGGGCTGGCAGCCGATCCGGCGGTGGCAGCCGGGGTGATGCCGGTGCCGGTGGTCATCACCGCCGTCCCGACCGCGGCAGATCCGGCGGTCCCTCCCGTCGGGACGCCGGCGTACGCCTTCAGGATGTAGCCGAGCCCGGTATTGGCTGACCCGGCGACGGTGATCGTCAGGGCTCCTGTGGATGCCCCCGAAGTGACGAGCGCCCGGAACCGCGTGAGCCGCCGGGTCGTGCCGGAGAACTGGCCCGTGGCATGGCTCGTCCACGTCAACCCACCGCCCGACACGGTGACGGTGTTGGCGCTCGTGGCGTGGGAGTTCTCCACGTCGAGGATGTACAGGACGTTGTTCGAGTAGATCGTCGAGGGGACCGTGTAGCTCTGGGTGTCCGTGTCCGACCAGCCCGAGCCGAGGTAGGACGGGCTCGCCGCGTTGTTGCCGAAGTACGGCCCTGCCAGCGTTGTCCAGCCGGTCGTCGCCGAGACGCCTTCGGGGTTCGTGCAGCGGTTGCCCCAGCCCTGGCTGAAGATCGGGACCGCCTCGATCGACTGTCCCGGAGCTGCGTAGTTGCGCAGCCTGCCGGTCGGGGTGGCGAAGTCCACGTAGGCGGGCGGCAGGACGTAGCCCTCGGAGATCATCACCTCGTCGATGTAGATCCCGTTCGCCGGGTCGCCGCTGGTCGAGAGGAACTGGATCGAGCCCGCGTTCTGGGAGCCGGTGTTGAACCACAGCATCGAGTACCGCTGGTACGTGGTCGTCAACGCAGCGGCCGATCCCGACCCGGTGACGATCTGCCCGTAGCCCGCCGGCTGGAGGAAGATGTCGCCGAACTGCGCGGTCAGCGAATCGGCCGCGGAGACGATGCGAGCCCGGAACGAGAGCTGGTACGGCCGTCCGACCACCATCTGCGCCTGGAGGAACGGCGGCATCATGTAGGCCGCGCCCTGCGGTCCGGCGAGCTTGAACGACGCGGTCCCGGAATACGGGGCGGACGTGGATCGGCTCCACGACGCCGAGGTGAGCCAGCCCGACGTATCCGTCTCGGCGGAGCCGTTGATGCACAGGTTCTCCGCGCCTCCGGCAGTCTGCTGCACCCGCCGGATGGCCGCGTCGAGCAGGGCGTAGCGGAGCGAGTAGTGCGTCCCGCCCCCGGTGATCGTGACGTCGACCGGCTGGTTCAGGTTCGCCAGGGCGTCATAGATGACGAGCGCGACCCGCTGGTCATCCGGGGTCGGGGTGGCGCGTTGGGCGTAGCCGTGGAACAGCGCGTAGTCGGTCGCCGAGTACGTGGCGAAGAGGTGGAACGGCAGCGCGTCCTGGAGCATCGGCCACGTCGGCGCTTCGATGTAGGCGTTCGCGGATGACCCGGCGTTCACCTGGAACTCGTCGAAGCCCACGACGGCCGAGGCGGCCGAGGTCGTGCGGATGAAGCACACGAGGTCCTTGCGGTCGGCCGTGACCGTCAGCGTGGCCGTGGGCGTGCCGTAGGAGCCGCTGATCGTCCCGCCTGACGAGGCGAGGTCGGATGGCGTGCCCATTGACGCGATGCCGACCTCGACGTGGGCGTTGCCGGAGATCGACTTCAGCTTCGCGGCGATGGTGATCGACTGGCCGCTCGCGACCGTGCATTCGATCGGGAACCAGACCATCGAGTTGATGGTCCCCGAGAGCGACACCTGCCCGGAGTACGTCCCGCCGCCCGAGGCCGGATCCTTCTTCCATGCGAGCGACGTTCCTGCTGCCCCGATCGAGGCGATCGCCGTGAGGTTCAGGTCGTGCAGCCCGAACTCCATCGACGGGTTGGGCGCGAGGTTGCGGTTCTGGGTCCAGAACTTGTCGGTGTTCGTCAGGGTCAGGTCGAGCTCGCCGACCTGCGTGTTGCTGCGGTCGAAGTTCATGCCCCGCGTGCGCTGGCCGTTCTCGATCCGGACCGACGCGAAGGAATCCATCGGCGCGCCGAACTCGCCCATGGCGAACGCGACGTAGAGCTGGGACGCCCGGACCGACGACCACTGGGTCGTGTCGTAGAACAGCTCGCCGAAGGTGGCGCTGCTGAACGAGCTGCCGGCGGAGTTCTGGCCGACGTACAGGGCCGTCGCAGTGCTGGTGCAGGTCTGGTTGCTGATCGAGCCCGTGACGTCGGTGTCGTCGATGTAGATGAAGATGGACGACCCGGACTTCGCCACCATCCAGAAGTGCGCGCTGGTGTCGAGCGTCGCCGTGGAGCTGACGATGTCGGCGGTGCCGAACTTCTCCAGGTGGATCTTGTTGTCCGTGCCGACGTAGATCCCGAACGCGCCGGTGCCCTTGCAGCACAGGTATTGCTTCGACCCTGTCGCGGCGAGCTTCACCACCCCGCCGACCGTGAAGGTGTCGCCTGCATCGAGGCTGTTGGCGTCGGGGACGCTCATGTAGCCGGTCGAGCCGTTGAACTTGACATCGGTCGACGTGTCCTCGAACAGCAAGCCCGTCTGCCCGAGCGAGAACCCGCCCGCGTAGGTGCCGTGGTTGCCGTTCAGCCGGTCGAACGCGATCGTCCCCGCGGCCTCGTTGAAGCGCCAGTAGCCGCCTGACGGCAGGAACGAGACGACCAGGTCCTCCCACGCCTTCTTCCGCACGAAGTTGGCCCGGCAGGTCATCGTCGGGGCCGGGAGCGTCACCTGCGGCTCCCGTAGCTGCTGATCGAGGTGTTCTGCTGGCGGAGCGCGCGGTTGATGGGTACGACGAGCGCGTTGGCGAGCTGCTGCATCGCCTGCCCGTACTGATCCACGACCAGCACGCCCGACGGCATCTGGACGCTGACCTGCACGACCGACGATCCGCCGCCGCCTGAGAGATATGCCTGCCGCTCGGACGGCGTCAGGACCATCTCGTCGTCGTGGAGGTAGGCGAAGCCTTCGTTGGTCCGGAACGCGCCCGATGCGTAGCTCGGCGACTTGTTCAGCTTGGCGAGCGCAGCGGCAGCCTCGTTGTAGGCGGCGACCGCGGCCACGTAGGCCGGGGAATGGGACTCGGCTTCCTCTTCGGTCGCGCCCGGATGCTGTGCCTGGTACGCGGCGATGGCAGCCTTCTCGGCGTCGAGCGCCATCTGCTCGGTCTGCTGGTAGAACCGCTTCGTCTCGATGTCGGCGAGCCCGATGCTGGCGTTCTTCGACGCCGCCAGCGCGGCCTCGTGCTGGTCGAACATCTGCTTTTCGAGGGCGTACCGGGCGTCGGCGTCGGCCTTCTGAGTCTGGTAGCGGTTGTCCTCGTCCGACTTCTGCTGGTCGTACTGGTTCTGCTCGTCCGTCTTCTCGGTGTTGTAGCGGGCGAGCTCGTCGGCCTTCTCCTTGTTGTACTGGTCGTCCTCGGCCTGCTGCTGGGCGTCGAGCTGCTTCGATGCGGCGGCGGCCTGTGCCTGCGCCTGCTGGTCCTCCTGCGCCTGCTGGGCCTTCAGGTTGTCGATGTTCAGTTGGGCCTGGAAGTTCTGGAGGGCCTCCGTGGCAGCCCGGATCTGGAGCGGGTCGCCGCCTGACTGCGCCGACTGGAGCGCCTCTTGCAGGTCCCGGAGCCGCTCTTGGTTCTCGGTGTTCGTCAGGGCGGCTTCCGCCGCGTTGACCGGTGCGGCGTCGGCGGCTTCCTTGTCGGCGAGCTGCTGGTTCAGCGCGTCGCGGGCCGCCTGGATCTGGGCATCTGCGGCCTGGTGGGCATCCTCGATCTGCTGGTCGCGCGCCTCGTGGCTCTCCTCGATCTGGGCTTCCGCCGTCGTGTGGGCCGCTTCGATGCGCTGGTCGTTCAGGTTGTGCTCGGCGTCGATCGCCGCGTCGGCCTTGGCCTGTGCGTCGTCGTAGTAGGCGTCGCCCGCGGCCTGCATGTCGGCGTAGGCGGCCTGCGTGTCCTTCTTCAGTTGCTCGGCGGCGGCATTGGCGGCGGACCGGCTCCCCTTCGGTGGCTTCTCGCCGTGGTACATGTTGTCGACGGACGGGAGATTGCCGGTGACCGAGGTGTTGCCGGTTCCGGTATCGCCGAGGTCCAGGTTCCCGCTTGCGGCGCCCTTGCCGCTGCCGGCCGGGAAGGTCAGGCCCTCACCGGACTGTGCGCCCTGGATCTGGTTGATGTACTCGTTGACGTCGATCGTGACGGTGGTCGGCAGCGCGTAGAGCGCCTGCGCCAAGTAGTCGGCCGAGGCAGTCGCATCGTCGAGCTTGCTGCCGACTGCCCCGATGCCGCCTTCGAGGTCGGTCAGGTCGGAACCCGTGGCGACGACATCCTGATCGAGGGTGTTCAGATGGCCGTCGATGATGCTGACCTGCGCATCGGTGTCGCGGGTCGTGTTGCCGAGGTCGGCCATCGAGCCTGTGAAGTCGACGTTGGCGTCCTTGCCGTGCTCGATGCTCGTCGTGGCGTCAACTACCGAGTCGTCGACGTTGTGCATCCCGTAGGCGACAAGGGCACCAATTCCGATGACGCCACCAAAGGCGGCAACGAACGGAAGGATTCCGGCGGTGGCAGCGGTGCCGGCAGCCGTGCCCAATCCGGCGACTTCTGGCGTCGCGGTCGCGGCTGCGTCGCCTGCGGCAGTCTCGCCCTCGGCTGCGGTGCCACCCGCAGGACCGACGGCAGTGAGGTTGGTTGCTGCGGCAGAGGCGGCGGCGCTCTCCGCAGTGATCTCGGGTGTGGCGGCCGTCGCAGCAGCGCCAGTCGCAGCGGTCCCGGCCGCGGCCGCGGTGCCGGATGTGCCGATGCCCAGCAGGTTCTTCGCGGCGTCGATCGCATCGCTGCCGAGATCATGGATCGCTCGGGTGACGAGGCCGAGGTCGCCGCCGATGTGGACGACCTCGCCGATGCTGGCCGCGGCATCGCCCCACGGGCCGCCGATCGCACGCCCGACGACGGCCAGTTCCGAGCCCGCCCGGCCGAACTCCCGGATCTTCGGTCCGTTGGCGTCGAGGGTCGCGCCGAAGCCACCGCCCGACGCCGATGCGGTATCAAGCGAGGTCGCGGCATCCTGCGCCGCGTTGCTGGTCGTTGCCAGTCCGGTGGAAGCCGCATTCGCGGCTGAACCGACGTCGACGAGATTTTCGGCAGCCGCCGAGCTCGCCGAACTCGTGTCTTCGAGTGCGTCGCCAGCATCATTCGCCGCACCCGTGAGCGTCTGGACGGATTCCGTCGCCGTGCCGGCGTCAGGCGTGACCTGGTCGACCAGCCGGAGGATGAAGTCGAGTTCGGAGCTGTCGACGGACATCAGTCGGCCCAGCCGGTCGGCTCAGGCTCGGGGCGGATCGTTCCCTCGGCGGCCTCGCGCATGACCGCGTAGATCACGTTCCGCCAGCGCATGACGCCCGACGGCGTGTCGAGATACTCGCGAACCTGCGTGTAGGTCCAGTCGCGGCGGACCATCAGCCACGCTTCCTGGAGCTGCGGCGGCCATTGAGGGTCGACGGTGATGAGGTCGTCGGCGAGCCGCTCCCCGATGGACCCCCACCAGCGTTTGGGTCCGGCGCCCCTTCGGCGAGCGCCCGACGGCAGCCCTGGATCAGTTCGTCGCCATCACGCTTGGAGAGTCGCCCGAGATCGTCGGGGAACGAGAGTTGCTCCTGCGTGCGGGGATCGCGGACGTTCTCCCAGCCGGACAGGCTGATCGCGAGTTCCTGCTGCCGCTGGAGGAAGGCGAAGTCCGCCGCCTCCTCGATGTCCGCCCGCGACAGGGTGATCTCGGGTTCCGGTCCGACCGGGATGCCCTCGGTCACGTCCCGTTCGCGGCGCCGGATCTCGCGCAGGCGTTCGAGGGATGCCGTGGGCTCCGCCATCGCCACGACGTGCGCCCGGCGGAAGTCGTCCTGCCAGCGCAGCTCGCGCCACGCCCACGCACGTCCGCCGCTGGTCAGGGGGATCAGGACGGTTGCCTGATCGGTCTGGGTCGCTTCCTGCACTGCACCTCTTTGCTTCCCGTCTCCGGGCCAACCGGCCGGCTGCGCGGGACTTCCGCGCCTCCGACCGGCCTCCGGCTCCTTTTGGTCTACGGCTGGAGCGCGATGTCGTTGAGCGTCGTGATCTTGATCTGCGAGCCGAGGGACGAGTCCTTCATGCCCTTGAACTCGACGTCGACCGCGATGAGGCCCTTGTCGGCGACCGGGGTCCACTTCGTGAGCTCGACGCCGACGTCGATCGTCGCCGAGTAGTTGCCGGCCCCGAGCGCGCTGCCGGTGGCGGCGATGCGGAGTCGCTGCGCCGTGGCACCGATCCACGACACCTTCTCCGTGTTGGCCGAGAAGTGGAGGCGCAGCTTGCCCGACACCTTCTGCGGACCAACCAGGGCCACCATGGACGGAGCGCCGGAGCCGCTCCAGACCTGCCGGGGATCGCCGCCGTTCTCGTACGTCAGCGAGCCCGAGATGACCCGCGACGCGAGCTCGGTGTTGCCGAACGCCGACCCGGTGCCGTTGAGGTAGGCCCGCGTGTCGATCGTGCGGATGTGGTGGACGGTGCGCGCGGAGAGCGCGGCCGTCTTGCTCTGGTCCACCACGACCATGCCGGCGTACGTGGCCTTGATGCCCCACAGGGCCTGCTTCTGGAAGTCGAACTCCAGCTTGGTCCCGGTGCAGCCGGCGAGCTGGTATTCCGACGGCCATGCCGGGGAGCCGACGCCGCCGATCTCGAACGTGATGCGCTTGGGATCGTCCGAGCTCGCGTTCGGTGCGCCGGCGTAGGTGTACGGCGGCTTGGTGCAGGTGCCGGAAGTCCCGGCCCCGCCGGTCGCGTCGAAGGGCACCGTGAAGTGCGTCGTGTCGATGACCGTCACGGTGTACGAGCCATCGGCGGACGGGGTGGTGTTCGTGCCGGCGAGCGTCGTCGTGTCGCCGGTCGTCAGGCCATGGGCGCCGGACGTGGTGACGTGGGTCGGGTTCGCCGCCGACATCGCGGTGATGGTCGCCGTGCCGCCGTTGGTCGGGGAGGTGACCGGCGTGGCGAAGGTGTTCCACCACCACGGCAGGTCGTCATACGAGGCCGACATCGGCACCATCAGCCCGACACCGGTCAGCCCGGCGTAGCCGTAGACGTTCTCAGACAGATCGCCCGCCTGGCCGACGAGGATCGGATCGTGGGTCGGGGTGAAACTCGCACCCCCGGGCGTCATGTCGATGACGCGGGTCGCAGCAACCGCGGTCCCGGCGGTGACTTCGACGCCCGCCTGGACGACTGCTACACGAGAGACAGGCGCGTTGTTTGCCGCCATCAGGAAGCGACCTCCGGCTCATCCGCCGGGGTCTCGACCGAGGGCTCGTCAGGAGAGGTCGCAGCGGGTGCGGCGTCTTCTGTCGGTCCTTCGGTGGCCCCAGCCGCGGCGGGCGGCGGAGCCTCGGTAGGCGGTGTCCCGTCCGGGATCGTGTTGTGCGGGATGCCCGCGGCTTCGAGGGCATCGCTGTACCCGGTGGGGAGCCGCGAGAAGGCGGCCGGCGAGTACGCCAGCAGGACGTCCGCCACGGCGGGCGAGGTCTCGGTGATGACCTCGGGCGGTGAGCCGAAGCGCGGGTCGCCGAGCACGTGCGCGGTGCCCGTCGGGTAGATGGTGGTCACGGTGTCGGGCACGGTTCGTCTCCTAGTCATTGGGGTTCATGCCGGCTTCGCGGACCCAGAACGTCACGGACAGCCACGCCGCCGCAGGCGTGCCGAGCAATCCCGCGTTGCGGATCTCCTGCGCGGCGCACACATCACTGAGCGTCGGGGCGTTCGGATTGGCGGCGAGGAACGCCTTCGCCAGCGGGTTGAGGAAGCCGATCAGGATGCGCGTCGCGTTCGCGAGGTCAGCGCGGTCGAAGTACAGCCGGCCCTCGATGAGCCACTGGATGTCGATCGAGGTCGCGTCGCCGTAGGCCCACGTGCTCGATGGTTTCGGTGGCAGGATCCACCACGAGTACGGCGCGGGATCGTCGGGCGGAACCCCGGCAAGGACGGTCTGGCCGGGCCGCAGGGGATCTGCCACCTTCCCTGACCCCGCGCCCCACACCGACGACACCTTGAACGGGTCGGTCCCGATCGCCCCTCCCAGCGCCGCGAGGCCGTCCACGATCTCGTCGATCCGCGTGGCGCTCATGCGGCGGCCTGACGCAGCGCGTCGGTGATGGACTCCTGCACGATCTGGGCCGCGTCCTCGGCTCCGTCCGCGCCGGCCTGCGACAGCCAGTGGAGCGCGCCGAACGAGTAACCCCGCTGGCCGATGGCGCGGGCGATGAGGAACGCCCGGCTGCGGATCGCGGCGTCCTGGCTGATCTGGGCGATCGTGCCCTTGCGCCGGATGAAGCCTGCCGAGGATCGGGTGACCAGGGGTGATCCGGCGATCTCCGGCTTCGACGCCAGCCAGCGCGCGATCGCGTCCGTCGGCGGTTGCTTGCCGCTTCCCGCCGGCCAGCCGAACTCCAGCGGTCGGCCTTCTGGCACGAGTCCCGTCGAAACCCCGACGTGGGCTTCGAGGTCCAGCCCTGATCCCTGCACCTCGGTGTGGAGGTTCTGGGCGAGGTTGCCGGTGAAGTGGTGCTCATCCTCGACGTTCGCGCGCGCGCGCGACTCGATGGCCGTCTGGCCGGCCTTCAGCAGCCCGGCGCTCGCACCGGCCGCCCATGTCGCAGGGTCGAGCACGCCCAGCAGCTTCTCGAGGCCGACGATCTCGACGAAGTCGGCCATCAGATCCGCACCCGGGTGTAGTCGGACACGAGCTCGCGCGTCTTGCTGGCGAACGCCTTGCTGAGTTGCGCGGTGCCGAACTGCGTGATCCCGATGACGTCGGTGTTGCCGGCGGAGTCCGCGAACCGGCTGCGGATGACCTCGATGATCGCGGTCTCGCGCCAGTCGTACGGAACCGAGGTGAAGAGACCCGGCGTCATGGACACGGCGATGCCGGCAGGGTTCGACGGCCAGCAGGTGCCGAGCCGGATCAGCCTGCCGATCGGTCCGCCGTTCGCCGGCTCGGCGATGTAGTCGGTATCCACGACGAGCGTCTGGCTGACCGCCCCGGGCGGGAACATCAGCGACACGGAAGCCACGGAGACGCAGTCGTCGATCGTGAGGAACGGCGATCCACCCGGCGTCCCGGTGTAGGTGAAGGTGGATGGCGCAGAGGAGACCGCTGCGGACAGTTCCTCGACCACGATCACCGCTGCCGCCGGGGTGAAGCCGGACGCAGTGCCGGTGATGCGCGCCTGCGGCCCGGTCAGGGTTCCGGTGAACGTGACGACGTACGGCCCACCCGCATTCCCGGACACGTCCACGTTGGCGCCGTCGATGGAGTCGAGCGCCCGGAGTGCCGTCTGCACGTCCGAGGCGGTGGCGTTGTACGCCAGGTCGGAGGTGGTATCGCCCCCGAAGGTCAGGGCGAAGGTGCCCGCAGTCGGCGAGGAGGCACCGGCCGCGAGCGTGATCTGCTGGACTTCGGTCGTGGAGTCGGCGAGTCCCGACCACGGACCGGATGCACCGCGGGCGCGGGCCACCATGCGGTTCAGCGTCGCCGTCACCTCGTCGCACTTGTCGGCGAGGATCAGGTCGAACTCCGGACCCATGTTGGCCGAGCCCGCTGCGGCCCCCGCGAGGCGTGCGCGGACATCGGCGAGCGTACAGAGGACGCCCGTGTTCATGCCCGCGCCGCCTCGTGAAGGGTCATGGGATCAGCCCGCGCCGACGCCGACGATGGAGCTGAACGTGGCCGGGAAGTAGCCCTTCAGGACCTCGGAGACGTAGACGCCGATCCGGTACTGGCGGTCGGTCTGCGCGAAGTCGTACTGGGTGTATTCCTGGCGCACGTCCATCACCCAGAGCGACGGGACGTTCGCGTTCGGGAACCAGCCCGGGAGCCGGTTCGCGACCATCAGGACGTTGCCGGCGGGTAGGTTCGGGTGAACCCGCAGCGGAACGGCCTGCTGCGTGAACTTGTTCAGGTAGGAGTCGACGTACAGGCCGCCCTGGAGCGTCCCGTCGGCACCCGCCTGGAGGTTGACGCGCATCGTGGTCGTCGAGCCGTTGGCGAGGACCTTCGCGGTGATGTCCTTCGCCTGCTGGCTGTTGACCCAGATGACGTCCGGCCCGAGCCGGTTCGTGTCCCACTGGGACTGGAGCGCGACGTCGATCTCCTTGACGCCGCCCGCGTTGTCGCCGGTCAGCGTCGCCCCGGCCTGGTCGAGCCAGTAGCCGTTGTTCGCGCTGGCCTGCCCCTGCGCGACGAGGCCGTCGAACGCGAGGCTGTTGGCCGTCTGGTCGCCGGTGTTCGCGACGCCGCCGCTGCCCGGCAGCGAGGCAATCACCGTGTTGTCGATGACGATCGACGTCTGGCCCGTCGAGAACGCCCAGTAGAGCGTCCCGCTGTGGGCACCGATGAAGACGTTGTACTTGACGGCGCCGCGGACGGCGCCCCACGTCAACTTGACGGCCGTCTTCCCGGAGCCGGTCGTGTAGGTCGTCAGGGTGCGGCCGTCCGTCTCACCGACGGCGTCGGCCGAGACGTGGCCCTTGCTGTTCGCGAGAACGCCTTGGAGCGTCAGCGCGGACACCGCGAAGTCGTACGCGGTGGAGGCGGTGAAGGGGCCGGAGTTCGTGCTGTCGGCTGCGGTGAAGCCCGTGGCCGATGGCTTGCCGATGGCGGTGCGGTTGCCGCCGAGGATCGCGCCCTCTTCGCCGATCATGGTCGTCTGGAGGGTCTGGATCGACATCAGCGCGCGCGGGTCATCGAACCCACGGGCCGCCTGGATCGCCTCGAAGGTGATCGTGTTCGGGTAGCCAAGGCTCCGGTAGGCCGCGGACACGTCGTTCTCAGTGAACGACGGCACCGTGCCGATGGAGCCCTCGGACACGAACGGGTCGATCGCCGTCGTGTTGATTGCGGTGATGGCCTTCCAGTTGACCGCGGTGCCGGTGCCGCCACCCTGCCGCGGAATGGCGTTCCGCAGCGGTGTGAGGACCGGGTACAGGTTCTTGGCGGGCGCCTCGAGGTTGTAGGCAACGATGCCCGACGTCGTCGAGAAGCCCTGGGTGGTGGTCGCCTTCTGGAGTTCGGCGCCAGTGAGGCCACTCGCGAGTGCCGCCTTGACGGCTTCGAGGGTCGCTTCGTTGACGCCGAGCTCCGCGGGGGAGCTCATGTTCGGTTGACTCCTGTGTTAGCCGATGCCTCGGAGGGGAAGTGGGTTGGCGAGTGCGACCTTCGCCAGTTCCGTCGCGGCGCGCTTCTGGAGCGCCTCCTTGACGATCGGGTTCTGCTCGCTCTCGGCTGCCTTGCGGAACACCTCGGCCGCGTCCGTGGACGTGGTGTCCGTGGTCAGGGCGACGCCTCGCTGGTCGAGATAGCGCAGCGGACCGCCCGGGGCTGCACGCTTGGCGACCTCTGTGAGCGTCCCTTCGATCGCGCTGAGGCGATCGGACAGCCCACCTGTTGCCGCTTCCACGTCTGCCGTGGTGGCGATGCCGCCGAGCTGCTCGCGCACGCTCGACGCAACCTTGCTGATGAAGTCGGGGTCGGCGGCGATCTTCGCGAGATCGGGAGCCGGATCGGCCACCTTCGCGATGTCGTCGTCCTTGCCGGCGGCGTAGGCCATGTCGTCACCGACGATGGCGATGACCGCGTCGGGCGCGGACTCTTCCTCGTCGGCTTCCGTCTGCGCCTGGTCCTCGGGCGTGCCGACCTCCGATGCCTCGGAGCCGATGAAGGCGAGGATGGCCTTCTGCGCATCGCGCAGCGCCGCGAGCTGGCCGTCATCGACCGTCTGCTCGCCTGCCTCGCACTCGATCAGGCCGTTGATCCAGTCGAGCGCCATGGCCGCGCTGTACGTGTCGCCACGCGCCGTCTTCGCGATGTCACCGGACTCGGCGGCCTTGCTCTCGTCGGAGGTGTCGATGCCGAACTTCTTCGCGGCGGCCTCGACCTTCGCCTTGGCCTTGTCGCCGAACGGCGAGCTGTCCAGCCGGGCGAGTGCGTTCCGGACGTGCGCGGCGTCGTTGATGGGGAAGTGCCGCAGGTCGCGCGGCGTCGTCTTGCCGTCGCTGTCCTTCTCGCCGCCCGGCTCGATGTAGCCGAAGTCGCTGTCCGGCAGGTCGTTGATGTCGGCCGTGCTCATGGCGGCCTTGGCAACGCCGACGAGTTCGTAGGGCTGGCCGGCCTCGAACTTGCCGGTGACCGTCACGCCGTCGGCGGTGGTCTTCACGAGCGGCTCTGTCGTGGCCCGTGCGACGATCCCCGCGTCGCCTTCCACCACCTCGAACTCGCCGGACCGCTTGGCGATGGTCAGGCTGGCATCGGGGTTGGACGGGCGATCGACGAGCGAGGTTCGGGTCCACAGGAGGTCGGTGACTCGGCGGACGTCCTTGCCGGCGGCCTTCTGCATGGACCACGCGATCCGGCGCCCCTCGATCGAGACGCCCTTGTAGACGCCGGTCTCGACCTTCTTCACGGCGACCGGATCCACGACGTGGACCTGGCCGGCCATCTTCCGGGTGGCGTCGTTCGGGATGACCGAGAGCGCGACACCGACCGCGGACGGCTGGTGCATCTCGTTGACCGAGCCCCAGCGCGAGTAGTCGGCGGCGGCCTTCTTCAGCCCGTCGTAGTCGACGATCTCGTTCTGGTCGTCGACCGCCTCGCTGCTGTAGGTGACGTCCACGAGCAGCGTGCCGTCGGCCTGCCGCGCGATCTTCTCGATCGGCGCGAACATCGTGATGTCGGTGTCTGCCGCGGCCTTGGCGATCGGGGTCGACTCGTCGGCCGCGTTCGTCATGGTCTCGGTCTCCGCCGTTGTGTCGGCCGGCGGTGCCGCAGCTTTGCTCATCGGTTCTCCCTACTGAGGCGACGTCACGTCGTCGGGGTTGACATCGGCCGAGTCGAGCGCGGTTGCCGAGCGGCCACAGTTCGGGTGTTGCAGCGGGTTCGCCTCGTAGTCGTCGAGCGTCCAGATCGCCCCGTCGGCGGCCACGCACTCCGGGTCGAAGTTCTCGCCGTCGGTGATCTGGACGTACTGGATGCCGGAGTCGCGGAACCCCGCCACCTGTCCACCCGCAGCGGCGAGCGAGGTTTCCGTCCGGGCGATCATGTCGGCGCGCCAGTCCGCCTCGTCGTCGAACATCTGCCCGATGTCGTCGCCGAGCTGCTCCTGCGTCACGTCCGGATCGGCCATGGCATCCGCGACGATGTGCGCCATGTGCTCGCGGTCCGCGGCGGAGATGCCCGCCACGAGTTCGCCCGCGTGCTGGCGCGCCCATGCCGCGGCGCGGTCGTTGGGCAGTGAGAAGCCCTGCGCGAGCAGCGCCGACGCGGCGTTCTGGTAGCCGAGCGAGTACATCACCGCGAGAAGCTCTGCGGTTGGGTCAGCGAGGACGGCGACGTCCTGGCCCCACGGATATCCGGCCGTAGCGTCGATGGGTAGAGCGGCCTTGCTGACCCCGTGCGCACGTCGAGCGCCGTCGGCGAGGGCGTGGAAGTGGGCCGACCAGAGGTCGCGGAGCTTCCGGCGGACGCCGGCGCGGGTAAAGGGCTGGCGGCTGCACCCGCTTTCGCGAGGGTGAAGGCCGCTCGCACGTCTTCGGGCGTCGTTGACTTCGCCAGCGCGAATCCGATCTGCTCGACAACGTCATCTGCGATCGCATCCGACGTGAACCGGACGGCGGGCGAACGGCCTTCCTTCATGGCCCGGAGCGCCTTGCGCTGCCACGCGGCCAGTTCTGCGGCCTTGCCGACGGGCGTCGGGGCGCCCTTGGGCTGACCACCGGGTGCGTTCTTGTCGGCCACGGCAGGCTCGCCCGGCTTCGTCTCCCCGGTGTTCTCGCCGGGTGCGCCGGACGGCGTCTCGGGCGGCTTGCCGTCCGGCGTCTCGACCGTCGCTCCGCCGGCCATCAGCTCCGACACGAGCACCGGACCCTGCGCGGTCGAGACGTACGCTTCCTTGAGCCCGGGCGGATCCTCGTCGATGCTCTCAGCCACCGTGTCGCCGCTGACCACGCCGAGGTTCATGTAGATCTGGTTGACCTGCGCCTCGACCAGACGGTCCTTGCCCTGGTCGAGGTCCTCGAACCACAGTTCGAGCTCCGGCTGGCCGAGCGCCTGCGCGATGACGATGTCGAGCAGGCCCTTGAGGTGGAGGGCCGGGTTGCGGACGGAGCGGATGAACTCGACGTCCTGGCTGACCTCGGCATCGCCCTTGCCGGATGTCACACCACCGCGCGAGGTCACGAAGCCCAGCGACCGCGGGTTCACGCCGTACGCGGCACAGGTGATGTGCATCAGCCATTCCTCGGCGTCGGTCGTGACATCGGGGTTCATCTGCTGGACGGCGTTGGTGCCGTTCGAGGCCGACGGGATGGGGATGACGCGGGACCGGGTGACGTCGTTGCCGGCGAGCAGGGCGTCGAGGTATTCGCGCAGTTCCTTGATCTGGGTCATGTCCCAGTTCTCGGGCGCTCGCAGGAACGCGGCGGGCAGCGTGCCCTCGGTGAACCGCGACAGGTCGAGCGTCTGCCGCCGCAGCGCCCGGTTGGCGGTCATCAGGACCCACTCGGCGGGCGGCGAGCCGTAGGGACTGCGAGACGTCTGCCAGTACGGCGCCGAGAGGATCTGGTTCTTCGGCCACCACCCCGACGGGAAGCCGCGGATCACCTGGATGTACGCGGGATCGGGCGGATCGGGCAGTCGGCCCCACTCGTCGACGATCGGGTAGATCGTCGTCCCGTCCACCACTTCGAGGCCGTACAACTGGCCGGCGAGGGTCGGACGGAGGAACAGGGTCGCGGAGTCGGTGGTGAAGAGGTCGTGCGCCCACTGCACGAGCCATGCGCCCCACGGGTCCTCCTGGTTGGGCGTCAGGAAGAAGCCGGTGACGTCGTTGATGGCGGACTCGAGCTTGGCGCCGCGTGCCTTCGCCTCGGCGCGCGACTGGCCGGTCACCTGCCGCGGACGGATCGACCACGTCAGCGAGCGCAGGTCGTCCTTGCGCTTCTCGATGCACAGGCGGGCGATGTCGTAGTTCTCGGCGAACGCCCGCAGCGTCGGGAAGTCGAGCCCCTCGTACTTGCGGGGCTGCGTGCTGATGTTGTAGCCGGGGACGTAGTCCCAGCGGCGCGGCGCCTCTTCCTCGGTGCGGACCGGTGTGACCGGCGATCCCGGGCCGAGGTTGGCGAGCGAGGCATCCCCGCCCAACTGGCGGGACAGTTGCGCCAGCGAGGTCGTCGTGACCGGCGGCTCTCCGACGGGCACCGGACCCTTGGCGAGGTTGCCGCCGGCGCGCAGCCATGCGGTGTAGTCGCGCGAGTTCATGCGGCGCGGATCGGTGGCGATCATGCCGCGGCCTTCTCAGCCTTCTCGGCCGCCATCCGGTCGAGTTCCTGGCGCATGTAGTCACCCCACCCGGAGCCGCCCTCGGTCAGTTCGGTCAGGGCGTACACGACCGCATCGAGCCGGTCGTCGTGCTCGTTGGCGACCGGGAACGTCGTCTGCTGGTCTTCGAGCGCCTCGAACGTACCGATGTGGTGGACGCGGTTCTGCTCGTACAGGAGCGAGATCGGCTCGGCACGGAGCGTCTTGCCACGGGATGCGGTGATCTTCCGGACGGGTAGCCCGGGACGGACCTTCTGGACGGTCGACACGACCATGTCGCCGCCGTTGTTCACCTCGGCGAGGATCGCGTCGGCCTTGTGCGTGTCGTACGCATCGACGGCCTTCGTCGCCCAGCCGTTCGGCGAGAGGTGGTAGCCGTCCGCGGCCAGCACGTAGAGCTGTCCGTCCTTGCCCTTCGCGGCGACGGCGATCGCACTCTCGTCCGATTCCTCGTCGGCAGTGGCAGCCGGGTCGATCGCGACCACGATGCGGGCGTACTCGCGCTTCGGGTCGGGCATGACCCGGTTGCGCTCGATCCACTCGTACTGCCACAGCGCCCCGGGGACATCGACGAGCAGCTCGCCGGCGAGCTCCTGGCGCCCGGTGCGGGTGCCCTTGTACTTGGCGTACAGCAGCGCCCGGACGTCCTCGTGGAGGAACGGGTTGTCGTCCGTCGTGGCGTGCGTGACAGCCGTGCCCGGATCGGCGACGAGCGCGCGGATCTTCGGGCGGGGTTTCGGGGTCGTGGTGAAGATCGCCACCGGGTGCGAGCCGAGCCGCAGCCCGAACTCCATCATGGCGAAGGTGTCGTCGAGCTGGCGCCAGGCGGCGATCTCGTCGCCCCACACGACGCAGTGCTGCGGGCCGCGGAGGCGTTCGGGATCCTCCGGCAGGTAGGCGCCGAAGATGCGGCCCTCGGCGCCGTTGGGCCACGTCACCACGCCGCGGTTGCTGTTGAACCGGACGCGGGGATTGGCGACCTTCAGCCCCGAGACACCGTCCACGCACGTCTCACGGGCGTCCTGGAGCGTCGTGCTGATGATCGCGGCTCGATGCCCACCGGACGCGCCAGCGATGCACGCCGGGCCTTCCATGTGGGCATCGAGCCAATGTGCGGCGGCGTCCGTCTTGCCGGCGCCGCGTCCGGCCATCAGCAGCCAGTAGTGCCACGGACCAGTGGGCGGCAACTGGTGCGGGCGGGGTGTCCATCGCGTGACGGGCAGGGCGAACCGCTTCGCGGCGACCGCGAAGGGATCGAGCTGCCCGGGCGCGATGGCGAGCGTCATCGTGGGCTCAGGCGCCGTAGTTGCCGCTAACGAGCTGGGCGGAGACGACGGGCGCGGTGCCGTTGGGCAGCCCGACGGCGACGTAGAACCCGGTCTTGGCCGAGTCGGTGATCGAGAGGATGTAGCTGCCGTCGGCCTTCGTCTGGCTGAGGAGCGCCTTCTTCGCGGTCAGCGCCCCGAAGTCGGAGCCGCTGGATGCCTTGGCGGCGACCGCGCCGGATGCACTCGTGGCGGTGAGCCCGATGCCGGTCGCTGCGTCACTGAGCCAGATCAGGATCGGGATCGACCGGGCGAGGTTGTTCCCCGCGGCGTCCTTCGCCTGGATCGTGACCTCGCAGACGTTCGACGACCCGGCGGCCGGCGTCAGCGTGAACGCGGCAGGCGTGTCGGTGATCGCGAGCCCGGCGCGATCCGTCTCGCGCTGGCTGATGATCGTGATCGTGGCGTTGATGGCGTGGGTCGCCTTGGCCGTGTCGGCGTAGCCGCGCCGGCCGCGCCACGTCGTGCCCTGCGTGCCTTCGATGAACAGGATGGCCTCGGTGCCGATGAAGCCGATGAAGGGCGCCACGTGGCTTGTCGCGGCGGCCGAGACGGTGATGAGCTCGTCGTTCGGGCCGATGGCTGCGGCGAGGGTGATGGTCGAGTCGGACACGGGTTCTCCTTAGTTCCGGGATGTGGCGTTGACGGCCGCGAGGGATGGGGACAGGGCGGCGAAGCCCTCGGAAGCGAGCAGGCGGGCCTTGGCGTAGCGGTCGGGATCGAGCTCCAGTCCGTCGATGACCTTCTCGACCACCGATGCGATCAGGTCGGCCTGCCGTTCGACGAGGTCGACGATGCGGCTCTGGATGCCCGCGTCCACGGCCGCCTTGGCGTACTTCGCGAGACGGTCGGCCCACTCGCCGTAGAGCTTCACGAGCGCCCGGACCTCTTCGGAGACGGGGATCGCGTCGCCGTCGCGGGTCAGGTCGAGGATGTCGCCGATCAGCCCGACCCGGCCGGTATCCGCGGTGACCATCGCCTGCACGCTCTGGCGCAGGAATGCGACGTTGCCGGCGGCTTCCCAGACGAGTTCGAGCAGGGCCTGCGCCGGGTCCTTCTCGATCGGCTCGCCGAACTTCGCCAGCGCGGCGGCGGCCGCGAGTTGCTTGCCGTGGCTGCGGCCGTTCGGGGTGCGCCCGAAGTGCAGCCAGCAGTTCCCGAAGCCCGGGTGATCCGTCCGCGTTCCCGCGTGCTGGCGGCAGGGCTTGCCGGTGCTCTTGATGATCGCGCCGCACCGGAGTCCTGTTGCCCTTTCGGGAGAGGTCGAACCTTCCGGGTCAACCGCTCGCGAGAGGGCAACAGGGGTGCCCGTGGTCGGTGGGCTCATGCGCTGCCCCCGGCGACGAGTGCCAGCCGCGGACGTTCGATCGGCTCATCGGTGACAAGGCCGACCGGCTTCAGCCAGTGCGCGAAGATCCCCTCGTCCGCCACCCGAACGCCGAGCATCCCGTGGATGGACACGGCCTCGGCGACCTGCTCATGGGTCACCGCGAGTTCGTTCCCGTCGGTGGCAGCCAGCATCACGGCGACGATGCCGCCGTACAGGTTCGCCAGTTCTCCGGCCTGATCCGCGCGCTGGCGTTCGGAGAGGGCGATCTCACGGAGACGGGCGATCTGGCGGTTCTTGTCCACCTCGAACATGGCAGCGGTGATCGGGTCGGTGGCCATCAGGACTCGATGACCTCGCGCTCGAATACCCATGCCCCCGGACCGCTAGAGCCGTCGTACCGCCGCGAGGGCCACTTCGCGTATTCGCCTTCCGGCGCCTCGACGAACGTGTAGACGAGCCGCGGATTGCCCGGTCCGCTCCAGTCGAGCTTGGTTTCGGTTGCGTTCTCCGGGCGGTAGTGCGATCGGGCGAACCGCTCGCGGTCCGCCGCATCGAGAGCGGCAAGCGCCAGCTCGCGAGTCGCGTACACCTCGACGCCGTCCACGCCGTAGTCGCCGCCGGGGACGAGATAGACCTTCACGCGCCCACCTCGTCGGTGTCAGTCGGCACGAGCGCGTGCAGCACGTCGTCCCGCGTCGCCTGGAGTTCGGCCCGGTGCGCCTCGAGCCGTGCGATCGTCGCCGTCAGTTCGCGCATCGGTCGATCCACGTCCCACGCCGGGACGGTCCCCCGCGGGTGAGCGCGTTGATAGAGCCGGAACCCGATCAGCCCCGCGAGGGTGGCATAGACGGCGACCGCGACGATCACTGGCGCTTCGCCTGCTTTGCCTGATGCGCGCTCACGACCTGTGCCGCAATCGCTGGACTGTTGGCGATCAGCATCACCACCGCACCGATCGCCGCGACGATCAGGTCGTTCAGTGCTGGTGCGAACCCGGCGATGTAGGCGATGACGGCATAGACAGCGAGCAGCGCGCCGAGCCAGGCGTTCGCAGGACGGTTGAGGATCATCGGGTCAGCCTCCGACGTGTGGATCCGGCGAGATGTCGGCCGTCGTCCAGGCGTCGTGCATGGCGTGCAGACATCCCGCGTACGGGTCGTACGAGTTGCCGTTGCTGCCCCACGCCGCGCCCCACGAGTTGCGCACGAGGAACGACCCACCAGCGACGTTGTCGTCCCAACCGAAGATGAAGCGCGCGTGTCCGCCGACCACCGAACCGACCGGCTTCGGCAGGACACCGTTCACCGGCTTGAACCAGTTGCCGTACCAGCTCGTGGCGATCCAGATCGGCACCTTGAGCTGCGCCAGGGCAGACTTGATCGTCGCCGCCGCGAAGCTGACCGCGTGGTAGCTCGCGATCTTGAACTCGGGCGCCGTGGCCGGCTTGCCGGTGAGCGGCTGACCCTGCTTCAGCAGCACGTTCAACGCCGCGCGAACCGTCGTACCGCGCTGGTCGTTCGGCGGACCCGGCAGACCGTCGATGGCCTCGGCGTGCGTGTACAGCCATTCCTCGTCGAGTGGCGGCCAGCCGGACGGCCAATCGCCGTCGGAACGCTCTTCCTGCTGCCGTGCGCCGGTTCCCGAGAACGCCACGCATCGGCCGGTGTTGCCCTGGTTGAGAACTGGCGCCAGGAGTGACAAAACGAACCGTCGCGGCAGCGGCGCGGCCATATCGAGGTGTTCCTCGACCTTGTAGTCGCGATGGTCGGGATGCGACGGATACGCGCCGAGGAGGCGTTCGTCGAGGATGAGATCAGCCATTTGGAACCTCCGTCGGCAGCACCATCGGCGGCCGGTAGCCGGGCACGGTCACAAGACGGGCGACGAGTCCTGATGGCGCTTCATCGCGGACGGCTGGCATCACGGCTTCGACGTAGAGCGTCGTGCCTTCACGCATGAACCCGTCCCAGCCCTCCGGGATCACCACGTAGGTCGTCGGGCCGAGCATCGGTTGCGGTGCCGGTGCAGCCGATCGCAGGGCCGACATGACGCAGTCGCAGTCCGGGCGAGCGCATGGACCGGAGTGGCCCCATGAGATCTCGTTCACCGAACGTCCTCGGGATGGTCAGACGGGTCGTTCGGGTCGCGCGGCAGTGGCTCGCTCACGGACGGAGCTCGGGCGGGAAGAACGACGGGATGCGGCGCCAGAGCTGCCAATAGGCGGCGTAGCCGTCGCCTTCGCATCGCTCAAAGGCTTGCCAGCGCCAGCCGTATCCATCGCGCCTCGCATCGATGTCCGCGATGTTCAGCGCATGGATGTGGTCGATGACGCGGATCGTGTAGCTGAAGACCAGCAGGGCGCGGATCACCAGGATGGCGCACAGGGCGAACGACGCGGCCAGGCCTGCGGCGATGGCGTCCACTACCGCCGCCACCGCGGCAACCGCAGGTCGTGATTCGCCCAGAAGTGGCCGAGGATCAGCAGGGACGAGGCGATGACGAGCCCGCGGATCGTGTTCATCACGAAGCGCCCGATCGTGATGTAGTCGGGCGTGCCGATCGACCACGCAGAGACGAGCGTGACGACCGCGATGAGGAACAGGGTCGTCGTCAGCGGTCCGTCGACGTAGGTGATCCAGTCGTGGATCGTCCGGTGCCTTCGAAGCGCCCGCAGGAACGTCTCGAACAGCGCCACGCCCGACAGGACGATCGCGGCGAGCGACGCGATGATGGCGAGCTGCTGGTAGGTCACAGCCGCCGCGTCCCGACGAGCCGGATGACCGCACCGCGGTTCAGGATCGCCAGCAGGCCGCCCATCTCGACCCCAAACAGGCCCAGATCGACCGAGGACGGCGACGGCAGATGCGCCAGCTCGAACAGGGACGGCGCGAAGAGCGAGTACAGGATCTGGATCGTCATCACGATCACCAGGACCACTGCGGCGATCTCGGCGATGCGATCGAGCCGCGCCTGTCGCTGCGGATCGGCAGGAGCCGGCATTCACGCCGACCATGCAAGTCGTGTCTCAGTTGACCGGCCCGGACGCGCAGCGACTCGAAAGCACGCCGGCATCTCAGCGTCCACACGTCGAAGTGGTCATGCGGCGACCTCACCGCGTTGGCGCAGGTAGCTCGCCACGCGCCGCAGGCCGACGACCTCGACGCCCCATGACCGCTTGATATGTCGGGCGTGCGTGATCGTCTCGCCGCGGTTCAGATACGCCTCGCGGTCCGCGAGATAGAGCAGGTTCGAGAGCTTCGCGAACTCGATGCCGTCAGGGAACGACGCGAGGACGTACCGCACGAGGTTCAGCAGCCGGCCGCGCTCCGCGTGGGAGACGGCGAACGGACCGCCGTTGGAGGGGGCAGCGGTCCGTGTCGTGCTCGCCGTGGCGGACGTCACCCGCCGGGTACTCGCCATGCGCCGACGAGCGTAGCTGCCCGGTTACGCTCCGGGAACGGCTATGGATTGGACAAAGCGAACGGGCAATCTAGGCCGGATCGCCGTCCAGGTCCACTGTGCCAGACGATCGGATGACCACAGTCGTCCGGGCCTTGACGTCGATCGGCTCATCGAGCACGAGCGTGTGGCCTTCGATGTGGCCGCGGATCTGCACGGACTCTGGGAACGTCCCTTCCGGCGTGGCCCGGACATAGACCGCGAACGGCTCGATGGGATCGTTGTCGGTGCTGACCGGACACATGGAGTAGTGCGTGCCGAAGTCGCGCCAGTACGCGCCGTTCTTGCCGACGACGATGCGCTCGGGCATCGCGTCCTCGGTGGCAGGGAGGATGCGCGGTTCGAGGTTTCGTTGCATCCAACCGGGCCATGTCGCGATCTCCGCCGCTGCTGCCCGTGATTGCTCGACGTATTGCTGAGGCTTGGTCAGCAGACGCGCGTCCCCTGCGTCCGCCAGCACTTCCGAGATCAGGTTCAGATCTGCGACCGACTCCGGGATGATGTCGGACCGCGCCAGTTCGATGCCCGTCGTTGTAACGCCGTTATCCCAGTGCATCCTCCCGTTGATCTGGCCGGGGAACTGTGCGGACCAATCCTCGACGGACAGCAGGCGTGCCGTGAACTCCACAATGTAGGAATCATCGCCCCATGGCTCGACAGCCTCGATCCTGATAGCGAAGCGTTGGCCGATGAGCGCGGAGAGCAGCACTTCCCCTTCTGCGCGGCGCTGGGCGCGCTCCCGCTCATACTTCGCCGCCTCGTAATGCCGAACCACCTCGCGAGCCGCGGTGATGTCCTCGGGTTCGTCGCTCACGCCGTCACGCCCTCCAGTTCCCCGCGATGCGCCCAGCACGCCTGGGCCTCATCTTCGCATCCGCACCGCTCGAACGCGCGCAGGAGCGTCCGGTGCACCGTCCACACCGACACGCCGAGCCGGTCTGCCGCCGCCTTCCGGGAACCCGTCTCGCAGCGAGCCTTGAGTACCTCGCGCTGGCGTGCGGAGAGGCGGGCGTGGGTCATCCCGCAGCATCCACCGCGGGGGATGCTGTCCATCTGCCACGCTCAGGCCACGCGGTGCCAGATGGGCTCATTCGTGCGGGGAATTGGCTGGCGCGCCAGGATTCGAACCTGGAACCCCCTGATCCAGAGTCAGGGGTATTTCGTGCTTGGGACGTGTTCGGTTCGTGCGTGAGGTTCACGAGGCAGCATCCACGACAGCATCCACGGGCGGCGTGGGACCGTCACGGAGTGGTGCGTCATCGTCAGCGAAGACAGCCCGAACGCGCTTCTCGCGCAGGGCTGCGACGATGTCCGGGAGGGCGTTGCGGAGCGCAGTGATGCCCTCGAAGTCAGCGGTGCCCTGTTCTGACCACGGCCAACGGTTCGCGATGTGCGGACCGTCACTGTCAAGGATGCCTAGTGGTCCGGCGGCGATGCTGTGACCGCGAGCAATGCCTCCATGATCCGGAAAGTCGGTATACGGGTTCCACGGTCCCGGCGTCATCGCCGCGTCAATCTCGGCCAGCCGGTCCGCCAGCTCGTTCGCTGTCACTTCGCTTCCTCCTCGCGTTCTGTCGGCAGCAGCCGCGCGTCGATGGCATCCGCCGCGGCCTGCGATGTCGCGGACGGGTGGGCATAGCGGCCGGTCATCGTCACCGTGGAATGGCCGAGAACGGCCTGCGCCGAGCCGATGCCCACGGCCTCGGTGATCCACGTCGCCGCCATGTGACGCAGATCGTGGGGTCGCAGCCGCGGCACCTTCGCCTCATCGCAAAGCCGGTGCATCGCGTGAACCACCGTCGCCCCGGAGAGCGGTTCGCCATACACCTTCACCCCGTCGATGAGGTGGGCCTGCTGCGCGGTGAAGATGAGGTCGTGGTCGCGCCAGCGGTTGCCGTGCCTGAGCCGTTCCGCGGCCTGCGCCTTCGCCTGCGCTTTGAGTGCCGCCTGCGCCGCCAGGGACAGCCGGATGACGCGGTTGCTCGTCCGGGTCTTCGGCGCGACGAGCTCGAACCCTTCGCCTGCCCGGTACAGCAGGGTCTTTGATATGGCGAGCGTGCCAGCGGCCTTATCGAAGTCGGACCACCGCAAGGCGAGCGCCTCGCCGCGCCGAATCCCGGTGGTTGCCAGGAGCCGGAACAGCGGGCCCAGCCGGTCGTCCTCGAGTACCGCGAGCAGCCGCGCGACCTGCGCGTCGTCGAGCATCGTCGGCTGGCGGCGCTTCACGACCGGCCGATCCGCCCCGATGGCAGGGTTGTACGGGATGAGCCGCTTGCGGGTGACGGCGACGTTCAGCGCCACGGACAGGACCCGCAGGGCGTAAGCGCGAGTGGGGGCTCGGACACCCCGAACTGCCAGATGCGCGAGCATGGCGTCGATGTCGAGGGGTCCCAGCTGGGACAGGAGTAGCCCACCAATGTTGGGTAGGACGTGCCGCTCCAGGACAGCATGATAGGACTCGGCGGTACGCTCGCGCACCGATAGGGAGTCGAGCCAACGTCGGAGGTAGGTGCCGACGGTGAGCCGCCGATCGGGTGGGCGCTGTCCTTCGGCGCGGGCTTTGAGCCAGTCATCCCGCTTGGCTCGCACGATCTCCGGTGATGAGCCCGAGAGATACGCGCGGACGCGATGCTCGCGGCTTCCGTGGCCCGCCTGGACGGCCACCCGCCACCGCCCGTCGGGGAGTTGGTACGGTTCCGGCAGCTTCATCGCTCTCCCTCCCGGCGAACGCGGACTCCCGCAGCGCCCAATCCTCCAGGGCGCGAACAGCGTAAAGCCGAATCCCGCCCCGCCGGATCGACGGCAGGAACCCGTCACGGGTCCATGCGTCCAGCGTCCCGACCCCGATCGACAGCCACTCAGCGGCTTCGGTCCGCGTGAGAACGGCTGGCGGGAGCTGGGCGAGGCGGGGCAGGCTCATTCGGTGGAGGACCGGGAAGCGGGATACGTCCATGGTCCGGTCGGCGCCACGCGATACAAGCCGGACGCTTCGATCCCAACGATGACGCCCTCTCGGCGTGAGTCCTCGAACACGAGAGTGACGAGCGTGCCGATCGGGAACGTCGTGTACGGATGTGTCGAGCCGACGAGCGTGCCGTCCGCTTCCGGCGGCCAGTTCACATCGGTGAAGAGGTCCCAGCGCACCACGCTTTCCGGGCTCACCTCGGCTCTCCGGTGGACGGATCAGGCCCGAAATGGTCGCCGCTGAGGATGGCGCGCAGGCCGCGCTCGAAACGGAAGTCCTCCGGGAAGAACACGTCCTGCACTCCGGCGCCGAGGCTGTTCGACACGAGCTGGCCGAGGCGCCAGTCCGGGTTCGCGTGCCACGCCTCGCGCAGCAGGTCCACGATGCGGTCGATGCGGTCCAGGTCCCTGACCATCACGCTCGTCCCTCCAGTTGCACTGTCACGTCACACAGGCCCATCGTCCAGGGGACGCCGCACACGCTCTCGAACGCCCCGACCGGCAGGTCCACGATGCGCCCGGCGCGCTGTTCGGCCTTGTCCGGGCCCGCGTCCGTCGAGATGAGCGTCTCGCATCCGCCGGCACCGCACACCCGGAATCGCCAGCCCGGACCGTCCGGCAGCGCGACCCATCGCTCGGAGTACTTCGGTCCGTAGGTCGACGCGATGCCGCGACGGAAGGTGTGCCCGGCGGCGGGACTTGAACCCGCAAACACCCGAGTGCTAACGGCAGCACGGGTCGCATCCGGCCGATCAGCGTCGCCGGGCTTGGGTTTGGACGCCGAGCTGGTCTTCGGCACAGGCGTCGGCCGTGGACGATTGGTCGGGGTCACGGCGACGGAGTCCCGTCCGTCGCTCGCCCGGATCGAGCTCGGCGTCCTGGACAGGCTCGCAGGGGTTCCACTCGCATCCGCCCGAAGAGGCGCGGTGGAGATTGCCTGAGAGCCTGTCCACGAGGCCGAGGCCGTGCCTGCGAGGAAGGCCAGGAGGATGATGAGCAGGTGCAGGGCGCCCTTCATCGCGCCTGCTCGATCCACCGGAGACACTCGCCGGACTTGACCTGCCGTGGCGTGCAGCGGATGACGCGGTAGCCCGCGACGGCTGCGAGGCTCGCCTTTTCGCAGTCGTTCTCCATCCCGGTCCCGGTGGAATGACGACCGCCGACGAATGCTCCGCCGTCCACTTCCACGAGCAGGCCCTTGCGGGCATCATCGGAATCGGCCCAGCGGCCGCGGACGTAGAAATCTGCGCGGAACCGTCGCGGTGGAGCAAACCGGTACTCCCTCGAGTGTGGGATGTCCGCCGCGCGGAGCTGCCACGCCAGCATGTCCTCGGCCTCGCTCATCGGGAGCGCCAGCCATAGGCTGCGAGTACGTCGGTGACGCCCTGGAGGAGCTGGGCCTCGGTCATCGGTTCGCCAGTTCGAGCAGGACGTCGGCGTGGCACGGCTGGTCGAGCGGGCACCAGCAGACGAGGTCGTGGCCATGGAGCGGCATCAGGTCATCGTCAAAGTCCCGCCGGAACATGACCGTGGCCCAGTAGCTAGCGCGCTCCGCGTTGACGAACGTGCCGATGGTGACGCGAGAGCCGTCGTCTTTGGTAGTCCATACCCCGTACGGTGTCTCGCGGTCCCATGCCGTCCGGTGTTCTGGCAACACCTCCCACGGGTTGCCCCATCGGCTCGGCCGGCCGACGTAGATCGCGCCCTCGGGCATCCGCCAGCCCTTCGTCCGTCGTCGCTGAATGCGGCGCGGCCCATCGGGTGACGACGTGGGAGCGGTCGGCACGGGGTGGGTCACCACGCACCGCGCTTTCGTTCGACGGTGACGATGGTGTCGTTGTGCCACCCGCCATGGGCCACAAGCAGGATTTCCGTGATGTCGAAGCCGCGGTCGATGCCGATGCCGCCGCTGTTCCAGCCGCATGAGATGACGGTCGCGCCGGGCCGAGTCACACGGCCGATTTCGTCCTTGCAACGCGCCCAGAATGCCGCCTGCGTCGTCTCCTTCGTGACCGCCAGACCGAAACTCCGATAGACCTCGACGATCTGGCCGGGGCTATAGGGTGGGTCGAACAACACGCCGTCTGCCGAGGCGGAGGGCTGCGCGCGGAGAAAGTCGAGCGCGTCGAGGTGGTGCGTTGTCGGCATCGCCGGATTGAGGTCGTTGGTCAGGGTGCCGATGACGTGCAGGCCGGCGAACGGATTGAGCCAGTTCCCATCGTTGAGATAGCGGCCGATGAGCCGCGCGATCGGCGGGATGGTGAATGTCCACCGGTTCGGCATGGCCCACTCGCGGGACATGCGGCACTCCACGTCCGCCTCTGCGAACGGGCGCAGTGCGTTCATCGCGGCGCCACGGCTGTTCTCGGAGACTGGCGGGTCATGCTGGCCTCTGTCGTGCGATGAGACGTTGCGTTTCCTCGAAGGCGGCGCGGTTGCGCCTGGACTGCTCCTCTTCGGCAGCCTGCTGTGCGGCAGCTTTGGGATCGGCGACGACGGACCCGGAGAGCGGATACAGCGTGTTGTGGGCACTGAACACGAGCTGCGCGATGTCGGGCCGCTCGGTGCGATCGGCCACCATCGCGGCGATGACGCGCTTCGCGCCCTGATCCCGGACATCGGGGCCGAGCGTCTCATGGACCTTGGAGCCCGGACCGAACCCGTATGGCCTCCCGGTGCGCTTCTCCAGGTAGTCGACGACTTCGGTGAAGTCCGCGCGCGCGTCGGCTTGGCTTGGCTCGTCTCTACTCGTCTCGTCTCGTCTTAGGCCCGTAGTGCCGGGGCCGTTTGGGTCCCGGTTGGGGACCAGTTGGGGACCAGACGGGGGCCGAGTGGCGGCTTCCTTCCGACGGGTGCGCTCCGCATCGAGTCCGTGGATGCGGTAGCGCGCTCCGCCCCGCTGGTCGAAGTCCACAAGCCCCGCGAGGCTGAGGATCATCAGCGCCTTGCGGTTCACGTTGGCCGGGACGTGGGCACTGGCGGGCCATGCCTGGTCGGCTACCAGCAGCAGGCGCAGCCACGTCGCGAGAGCGCGGTCGTCGTCGTAGACGTTCGCGAACTTCTCGTCGTCGATGATCGACCAGTAGACCCGGGAGTAGGCGGCTCGCTCGCTCATGCGAGCACCGACTGGCGTACAGTCATTGGACGGCTCCGATATGGGTTTGGCTAGCACCATCCATTGTCGGAGCCGTAGCTGTGATTCCGTCACCAACTTGCGCTCGGGTTGTCCACGATTGAGCACGGACTGTGGAGAACGTGCGTTCGGTTTGAACCCCGAACCAACGGGCGTCGCGGTCGTTGTCGAGGGCGTACTGCGTTCGGTGACCCTGGCGATCGCGGTCCGGCGCGTGACCGGCGAAGCGGGCGCAACGCTCCCCCGCAATCGGCATCACGGCACCACATCGCGGACGGCTTCCCCACCTCGAATGCCCGCGCGTGAACTCGTTCTCCTCGACATCGGGTCGGGTGACGGGTCCGACCGGCTTGCCCTCCATCTAGGTCTCCCGCTCGGATGAGGCAGCCGGGGTGGCTGGGGAGGCGAGACGGGCGTACTCGGCAGCGAGCATCTGGCAATCGCCCATGCCCATCGTGTGCGTTCCGCCGCAGCCGCCACACCAGTTCGTCTGGAAGATTTCGTGCAGCCGCTCCACGTCCAGCCCGCCATCCCGCTCGGGGGTCGGCTGCTCGGATGAGGTGGCGGCGAGGAGGGCGATGTTGTCGCCGACTTGCTTGCGAACGCGCTCCTCGGTGAGTTCGTTGGGCGCCCAGAGCCACAGGTCCAGCATGAGGTTCGTGGGCTCCAGCGCCGCTTCCAGCGCCCGGACCCGCGCCTGCGCCGGCACGACGGCTTCGGCGACCGCCTCACGTCGCACGGCATCGAGATATGTGATCGCCTCGTCCTCGTCCATGGGCCAGAGCTGGTGGCCGTCGTTCTCTGCCGCGAACTCGTCTGGGTCCCAGACCATCAGGTGCCACACGGTGTCGGCATCGCCGGCTTCGGGCCACGGAAGATCGAGCCCGTCGAGCCGTCCGGCTTCGGTTCCCGGCTCTCCTGTCGGGCCTGAGACGGCATGACCGAAGATGTCGCGCCCCGGCTCGCGCTCGCCCGGCACGAGGTGTCCGTGTTGCTCCATGAGGCGCAGGTACTCGGCCCGATCGCCTTTGGCCTGCTCCCACAACTCGAACGGCGACGGGGAGCCTGTCGGGCCTGAGACGTGGTCGGTCATCGGGTGGGCTCCGGGCTGCTGTACTTCTCCACTTCCGCTTCGAGACCGCCGTACTCGATGTCGTCGAAGGTCACATCGCCGTTCTCGAAACCCTCAATGGCGAGACGTTTCGCCTCCTCGCGCGTCTCGGCGGTGACGGTCGCGTTGCACGAGAACGTGCCCCACACCGTGACGCCCCAGTCGCTCACGGTCGCTCCGTCCCTTCCGGCGTGGCTGCGGCGTCACGGATGGCGGCGAGCATCTCCGCGAGCGTGTCGGAGTCGGCGGCGAGCCGAAGAACTACGTCGGCCGGTACCTGAACGTAGCGGTGGTTCGGCCGGCTTTCGTTGGCCTTCGCGCGCAGGGTGGCGTTCGTCCAGCGGTCGTGATTGACCCGCGGCTTGCGCCTTGGCTCGGGCGCACCCTGGACTGCGCACGCCTCGCAGCCCGCGACGAACCCGCGATAGAGAGCGTGGGAATGGGCGATCATGACCCCGTCTCCGTGTCAGCGAGACCTCGCCGCGAAGCTCGCGCCCACGGCGCTGGTGCTCCGCATGGACATTGCAGCCGCTCCGTCTCGCGCAGGGCTGCGACGATGTCCGGGAGGGCGTTGACGGCCGCGACGAGGACGCAACCCGGCGTGTGGGTTTCCTCGTCGTCCACGAAGTTGCCGCAGACCGGGCAGGACGGGCGGCCGTTGTAGCGCGGTTGGTAGCCGCCGTCGCGCAACGACTCCAATGCCATTAGCAGCTGTTCCGCCAGCTCGCTCACTTCATCCCTCCAATGAGCCACAGCGCCCACACCGGCGCCGTAGAACAGCGCGGCATACAGAACGCCACCCAGGAGCCGTGCGGGCCACTCCGACCGTCTGGGACGGGCGTGGTAGCGGGAGGTCATGCCGCGGCCTCGATGGCCGAGAGGAGCTGGCGGCCGATCCATTCGGTGTAGGCTGGCGGGATGGCCTGCGCCATTTCGTCGCGCGTCATCCAGTCGATGCCGAGAGCGATACGACCTGACGATGCCGAGAAGTTGTGCCCCACCGCGGTGATGAAGTCCTGCGTTTCCAGTGTGTGGTACTGGCCCTTGGACGCGGGCATCGAGAAGGAGTGGTTGCACGCGAGCGGCGGGAAATAGAGGGGCGGATCGCACTCGAACAACCGATGCCGGTAGACGCGCAGTCCCTCGAACATCGTCCCGCACAGCACGAGAGCATTCGCCAGTGGTGCTCCGACGACGTTTTCCATGACCCATGGCAGGCCCGACGCCTGGAGTAGTTCGCGAGTCGGCTCAACGAGCATCGGATGTGCGCGTTTTCGCAGGGCCCGCGTGACGGAATACGCCTGGCACGGCGGGCTCGCGTGGATGGCGTCGAACCCGTCGAGCGGATAGGTCAGCGCGTCGGCCTGGTGGAACTCGAACGGGTAGTGAGGCTGCGGCGCGATGTCCACCCCCACCACGTCGAAGCCCGCCCAGTGGTAGCCCATCGCCGCTCCGCCAGCGCCGCAGAACAGGTCGAGCAATCGGGGTGTGGTCACGGCCGTCCCACCCCCTCGAACCGCGGCTCGGCGTGGGCGAGGTACTGGCGGAAGGCGGCCCTCATTTCCGCGGACGGCGGCCGGTTGTTCAGCATCCCGCACAGGGCGACCATGTGGCCGAGGTCCGACGTCGCCCGCTTGCCGGCCATCCCATAGCCCTCGTGAACGTGCTCGATCGTGAGAACGTCCACCGCGAACGGTGCGTGGGGCACGCCGAACCGCGTCCGGCACACGTGGTCGAAGCCGAGCTTGGCTGCCACGCACTCGCGGTCCCGGCGCATCACCGCAGCGTGCATCTCCGGTGTCACCGGGTCGGCCTGCGCGTGGCGCTTCGGGGCGTGGACCAGGGGCGCACGGCGGATCACCGGGGTTGAACCTCAGCCCACAGGGCCGCCCGCTCGTCGTCGGAGAGGTCGGTGACCTTCCAGCGGTTCGCGCCGAACATGCTCTTGGCGGACAACGTGAGTCGGGCCTTGGGGATGCCGGCGTCCTCGGCAGCCTGGAACAGCTCGCCCGTCGTCATGCCGGTCGTCGAGCCGATGTGCGGCGATGCGTCGTCGAGCGGATCCATGTCGTCGGCGAACACCTGCCGCGCGGCGTCGTTGAACTGCGCGTGCAGAGCGTCCAGGTCGGCCTGTGACGGCGCCTGAGGCACGGAGACGGGCGCAGCGATCGCCAGTGGCCGAGGACGCAGGATCTCGCCCGTCTCGGGGTCGACGTCGGTCCGCTGCGCCATGGGGATCGACTGGACCTCGGACTCATCGAGGAAGCCGAGCCCGGACAGGCTGAGGGTCAGCCGGCGCTTCGCCTTCGTCTCGGCCTTCATGTAGGCGTTGGCGAGCGCCTCGCCTTTCAGGCTCGCCACGGGAACCGCTCCGGTCGCCGAGTCGGTCCGGCCCGTCTTGGTGGTGCCGGACGCGGTGACCACGTACACGTCGCCGATGAGGGTTGGGACGAGGCTCGTGACGGAGATCCCGTGGACGAGACGAAGCTGATCCGTCCCGCCCCGGTTGCAGTACAGGACGAGCTTGCCGTTGAGGGTCAGGTAGTCGAACGGCTTCGTCAGCGGGTTGAGCCCGGCCGACTCGCACACCTGCCGGTAGTAGACGACCCGCTGCTCCGGGTTCAGGCGCGACAGGTCGCCACCGATGACGACCTGCTCGATCAGTTCCGCCCCGTCACGCAGGGCGACGGCGTTGCTACGCTGCATCGGAGACCTCTCCCTGGACCGCGATCAGGCAGGGGCCACCGTTCGCCGGTGAGTACGAACAGGTCCCGCACAGCCCGAGCGACTTCGGTCCGCTCGTCATCGAGAAGTTGATGGGGTTGTCCTGGCCACGGTTCAGCAGCTCATCGGCTGCCTTCGCGCGGACGTAGGCGCGGGCCACTTCGCGGGTCCGCCGGCGCATCTCGTCCGTGACCGGCGTCTCGAGGACCTGCCAGTACGGCTTGCTGGTCCGGCACCACGTCCAGTAGCCGACGCGCGGGCACGGCTCGCCGGACTCGGCCTCACTGAGCAGGGCGTACAGCCCGAGCTCGACGGAGGTCGCCGCGGCATCGGCAGGTTTCGCGCGAGCCGACGACTTCACGTCGAAGATCGACCCGTCCGCAAGCCGAACGTCCGGATGACCCTCGGTCTCGCCGATCCCGTCGAGGGCTTCGTGGAGCGACAGTTGCAGCCCGCACAGGGCGAAGTCGAAGTGGGGCAGCACGTCCCGCAGGAACGCGGATGCGGCGCGGTCCACCTCGGCGATGTCGACGTCCACGCCATCGCGGGCGATGACTTCCTCGGCGGCTTCGAGGGGATGCGCGTCAGCGGCCGGGAGCCCGGCCCGGACGGCGGTCAGGATCTGCTCGATCGCCGCGTCGAGCGCGGAGCCGAAGGTGATCTTCTCCATCGGCATCAGCGGTCGGCGGTCGTGGATGTCGAACCAGGAGCGCGAGGCGCACATGTCGAACCCGACCAGCGTCGACTTCGACAGGCCCGTGCGCCTGGACAGGTCGGGGCGCTGGACGAGGGTCACGCCGGCCACTGCCCGTCCGAGGCGATCAGTCGGTACTCGTGGATCTGGTCCGATGAGTGGACGTAGTGACCGCGCTCCCACTCGATGCGGAAGCCGTCGTGGGTGCAGATGACGGTGTTCTCGTCCTGCCCCTCCGGGCGGAGCATCCGGCACCGGGCGAGCGCGTCGAGCGCCATCTGCGCTTCCCGCTGCGTCGGGGCCTTTCGGTTCAGGGTTTCGAGCATGTAACCTTCGCCTCGTCCTTTCGGGGATTTGGCCGCCAGCGGAGTTCCAAGTCGCGCTGGCGGCCTTTCGTTGCCTCAGACCGCCTTCGCGGTCCTCGCCGGCGTCGATCGACGCTTGCGTCCGGGAGCGTTCGCACGTCCGGCGCCGGTGGGGAAGAACGAACGAGTACCGGTCGCTCGCTCTTCCCTATCGAGGTCGGATGTGGAGACAGTCGGAATGCCTGCCGCGCTCTTCGTCGATGCAGCGAGCCCGGGCACGGCAGGCGGGATGGGGCGGGTTCGGAGCTCGGGATGCAGTCGAACCGCGTTCATGCAGAGCAGCACGCCCAGCGGGCGATCGGTCACCGGGTCGATCACCTCGCGGACGCCGACGCCACCACATCCCTCGGAGCACATACCGGGCTTCATGCGGCGTGCTGGGTGCGCGTCTCGAAGAACCCGTCGAGCTCCGGGTAGTCCGCCATGACGCGGCGGGCGATGAACGCGCGGTAGTTGTTGTTCACCTTGAACCCGTCCACGTCAGGGCCGGCGGCGACGTTCCAGTCGAAGCGGATGGACTCCCAGATGGCCGCGATGCCGTAGTGCTGCCAGCCGAGGGAATGCAGGCGCCGAGCCCGGTAGACGACCTCGTGGTAGACGCTCCGGCCATAGTTGGTGGCCAGCCACGCCTCGAACTGCTCGGTCAGCGTCACGGGGAACGCGGAGCCACGGCGAGCGGCGACGTCCCAGATCGTCGGCCCGGTCACCCGACCGACTCCTGAGCCGTGCCGGTGATGAGGTCCAGGTGCCCGAGCAGCCCGCGCCCGTCAGTCCGGCGGCGTCCACCGAGGTTGGAGAACCGCCGATCGCCCGGAAAGATGCGCCGGTCGCGGGCGACGATGTAGACCCGGTGGTGCGTGTCGAGCGCGTGACCGAAGGCAGCGTCAACGTCCGAGGTGCCGTACGGCAGACGCGACGGGATGACGAGCTCGCGGCGCTGTTCGGCCGTCCGGCACTCGTCGCAGCCGTACAGGATGTCGCTCATGCCACGGCCTCCGCAGGCTCGGCCATCCCGGCCACGACCTTCGCCTCATTGCGGGTCGCGTCCGCGACGGACACGCGCGGGTTCTTCAGCGGGGCCATCACGCCACCGCCGCCGGCCGCTGGCCCGGGAAGCGACGCTCGATGCCGAGGCGAGCCATCCAGCGCATGACGCTCACCTCGCTGACGCCGAGTTCGGTCGCGATGTCGGCGAGCGTTCGCGTGGCGTACTGCTCTTCGAGGAAGTCGCGCAGGGGACGACCGAGACGCCCTTCGACGCGCCTCATGGGCTCCGTGAGTTCGATGCTGCGAACCGCGTTCATGCCGTCACGATAGCAAAAGTGACGGAAAGACGTCAAGAGGGAAGTTGTGCAGTCGTGTTAGGCGTCAGGACGGCCGGAGTGCTATGGCACGGCCAAACGCCGCGCCGTACCGTCGCTCTGGCGATGGAGGACGCCGAGGACGACTACAGGCATCGCTTCGCCATGCAGTTGATCTACCTGCGCGGTCGCGCGGGCATCAGCTCCCAAGCCAAACTCGCGGAGCTGCTGAACGTCAGCGAAAGCAAGGTCCAGCGTTGGGAAATCGGGAAGGGCCTGCCCGACGCCTACGAATTGACCAGGCTGTGCTCGCCGGATGTCCTCAACTGCACGATCGAGGAACTGGCGTTTCCGGACAAGATGAGTCCTCGCGAAGAAGAGATGACGCGCCGCGTGAACCGCGGGCTGCGGCGCGGTCTAGGCGGGCGAACCGGCGGCGGGCGCGGCGGACGGCGGCGGCCACCTCGCGCTCCAGAGCAGCCATGATCTCGCCCTCAGTGAGGAACCGCGTGGGCACGGGCTACCCCCTTCGGGAGCCCATTACCGACCCGCTCCCGCTGGGTCGGCCGACGCGGTGAGTGCGCCTGAGCACGCTAGGATCAGGGGCAGCGATGACAGCTAGATTGGCACGGCTCATTGCGGTGTCGGCGTTCTGCGTGTTCGTCTCGGCCTGCTCGTCCGCGACCGCTCCGACGCCCGAGATCGTCTACGTGACTGCACCCCCGGCAACACCAGCGGCGACACCCGCCGGGACCACGATGCACGCCCTCATGCTCACGTTGTCGCTGCACCGCTCCGGCAATGAGGCGACGTGGAGCTACGTCACCGGTCTGAGCGGACCGTGCCAGGGCATCCGCGACTTCGCGGACATCGCGCCGGGAACGACCGTCACCGTGACGGACCAAGCGGGCACGATCATCGGCTCGGGCAACCTGGCGTTCGATGCGGTGACAAACGACGGTGCGTGCGAACTCGCCGACACGCTTGCGCTCCCGGATGCCACCTTCTACTCGATCGCCATCGCCAAGCGCAGCGCGACCACGATTGCCGCCAGCGACCTTGCTGCGCAGGGCTGGCACGTCGACCTGTCGCTCGGAGGCTGACCGATGTCCGACATCCTCATCGCCGTGACGGCCACGCTGGCTGGCATCCTCACGCTGACTCTGCTGGCGCCGCTCCTGGCGGTCATCGGCATCTGCGTCATGGCGAAGGGCGCATTCGATGTTCTGGCCGATCGCTGACCCCTCCATGATCTAGGGCGCAAGCCGACGGTGTACCGGACCGTCCCACCAATCGCTTCCCCGACAGGGGAGGAAGGGACCCATCCGATGCCGTTCGGTCACGGCCACATCCCGTTCGACTTCTGGAGCTGGCTGCTCCTGCTGCTCGGTTTCCCGGTCGCGATCCCGCTCTGAGATTGCCCGGAAAATGCCCGGGGAACGCCCGGACATGCGCGGGGCGATGTGCTACCGGATCGCCGCGAGCATCTGGCGCATCAGCCGTCCTCGCCGGCTCGACAGGCTGAACCGGATGCGGCCCATGTCGACGCGGACGTGCCACGATCCCTCGTTGTCGCGGTACGGGACCACCACGCCCGCGTCGGCGTGCAACTGGCAGATGGACAGCCCGCAGGGCAGTCCCACGTCACCACGGCCGGGACAGCGGACGACGGCGCACGTCATGAGTCGGTGATCGAGTCGAGCGCGCCGAGCAGGAGCCGGATGATCCCGTCGGTCTGACGGGTCAGGGCTGCCACCTGTGCGATCGCCTGACCCTGCGTGGGACTCGCGATACCGAGGTATGTGGCGTTGTTCGCCAGGGCGAACGCGGCGCGCGATCGGAGCGTCGCCGCGTTCGCCTGCTGCGCGATCACCGGGTTCGGGCCCGGATCCGGAAGGGCTGCCACTTGCTGTGCGGTCGCGTCGGGCAGGTAGTCGACGCTGGCCCACGTCTCGCGGATCACGAGGTAGGCCGCGAAGGTCGGCGCCTGCCCGGCGTAGCGCGGCGGGATCGCAGGAGCAGTTGCTTCGACGCCCAAGGAGGCCGCGAACGCGCCGACGTCGCCCGGGGGGAAGGGATAGACGAGCAGCTTCATGCCGCGAGCTCCAGCACCAGGCCCGCGCTGCCGTTGGAGCCTGCGACACCGGAACCGATCTTGGCGGCGCCGGAGCCGAGCGCGGCAGTGATCGTGCCCGGTCCGGTCAGCGAGTCGTAGATCAGGATCACGAGTCCACCCCCCCCGCCGCCACCACCACCGGCGCTGCCGGAGCCGGTCCCCGCGGAGCCGTTACCACCGTTGGCCCGGATGACTCCTGAGCCGTTGGCGATGACCTTGGCGCAGATCAGGATCACACCGCCGCCGCCGCCGCCAGAGCCCGACTGCGTGCCCGAGGCATACGCTCCGCCGCCACCGCCGGTGCCTCCACCGTAGAGTCCGACCGCCGCGCCGGAACCATTGATGAACAACGCCAGCGCAGCTTCGATGCCGGCGCGCGGAGTTCCGACCAAGGCCGTCGGAGCGTTGAGCGTGCCGGCGCCACCGCCAGCGTGTGTTCCGTCGCCACCGCCCGCGCCCCCCCCCCCCCCCCCCGCGGGGGTGTTGTACCGGGGGCCCCCGGCCCCGCCCCCCCCAAAAGGGG
>Ga0335083_10001012_pt1 | contig 39765 bp, 34 predicted proteins | sample Lox_Sample_42_FD_206716 | JGI IMG/M metagenome (GOLD analysis project Ga0335083, IMG submission 206716) | Soil microbial communities from Loxahatchee National Wildlife Refuge, Florida, United States - Lox_Sample_4.2 | ecosystem: Environmental > Terrestrial > Soil > Wetlands | place: USA...
TTGAGCAGGTCGTCGAAGTTCACCAGCGGCTGAAAGCGCGCCAGTTCCTCGAACGGATCGAAACGGGTGATGTTTGCCATGATGTTCTCCTGTCGGTTCACTGAGTTGCTCCCCTGCAAAGGGGGGGACAACTCAAATGATCCTCCTGGGGCGCGCCGAACCTTTGATCTGAGTCAAATTTCCTTCGCGCCCCGGGGCTTAAATGCCGCTATGGAAGACTCCCGGCCCTTGCCGAGGGCGCTGGCGCCGGCCGACCTGTGCCGCCGCTGCGACCCGACGCGATTCGAGTTCAGGACGACCGACGAGCTCGCCGATCTGGCCGGTTCCCTCGGTCAGACGCGGGCTGCGGACGCGATTCTCTTCGGCGTGGGGATCCGCCGGGACGGGTTCAACATCTTCGCCATGGGGCCGGAGGGGATGGGGCGCCATGCCCTGGTGCGCAAGCTCCTGGAGCGGCAGGCGCCGGGCGAGGCGGTGCCGAGCGACTGGTGCTACGTGTTCAACTTCCAGACCCCGCACAAGCCGAGGGCGCTCAGGCTTCCAGCGGGACGGGCGGCGAAGCTCCAGCAGGACATGGCCCGGGTGGTCCAGGACCTGCGCGCCGCGATCCCCGCCGCGTTCGAGACCGACGAGTACCGCACGCGGATCCAGGAGATCGAGACCGAGTTCGACGAGCGCCAGGCCAAGGCCATCGGCGATATCGGCGGCCGCGCGCGCGAGAAGCGCATCGCGCTGCTGCGCACGCCCGCGGGGTTCGGCTTCGCGCCCATGAAGCCCGACAAGGACGAGGTGATGGAGCCCGCTGATTTCCGCAAGCTCGCCGAGCCCGATCAGGAGCGCGTGCAGGAGGAAATCGGCTCGTTCCAGGTCGAGCTCGAGCGCGCGCTTCGCGAGATCCCGAAGTGGCGGCGCGAGGCGCAGCGCAAGGTGCGCGAGCTGAATCGCGAAGTCACGGGCGCCTCCGTGGGAAGCCTGCTCGAGGAGATCAAGGCCGAGTACCAGGGGCTGCCCGAGGTGCAGGCCTACCTCGATGCGGTCCGCAACGACGTGCTCGATCACGTCGAAATCTTTCAGCAGCCCAAGGAGGGCGAGCAGCCGACCCTGTTCGGCATTCCGCTCGTGCGCGCGGAACCCGGGGAATCGCCGCTGCAGCGATACGAGGTGAACGTCCTGATCGCGGGCTCCGCCGACAAGGGAGCCCCGATCGTCTACGAGGACAATCCCAGCCACGACAACCTGGTCGGCCGGATCGAGCATGTCGCCAGGATGGGGACCCTGGTGACCGATTTCACGCTGATCAAGGCCGGCGCTCTGCATCGCGCGAACGGGGGCTACCTCGTGCTCGACGCCCTCAAGGTGCTGACGCAGCCCTTCGCCTGGGAAGCGCTCAAGCGCGCGCTGGGATCGCGCGAGATCCGCGCCGAGTCGCTGGGGCAGATGCTGAGCCTCGTGAGCACCGTGTCGCTCGAGCCCGAGCCGATTCCGCTGGATCTGAAAGTGGTGCTCGTCGGCCAGCGCGTGCTCTACTACCTCCTGCATGCCTACGATCCGGAGTTCGGGTCGCTGTTCAAGGTCGTCGCGGATTTCGAGGACGACATGCCGCGCGACCCGGGCGCGGACCTGCTGTACGCGCGCCTGATCGCGACCATGGCGCGCGCGGACAAGCTGAGGGCGCTCGACCGTGCCGCGGTGGCCAGGGCGATCGAGCACGGCGCGCGCCTCGCGGGGGACACCGAGAAGCTGTCCATGCACATGCTCGACCTGGCCGATCTGCTGCGCGAGTCCGATCATTTCGCCGCGATCGCCGGCCGCGCCGTCACCGCCGCCGGGGACGTGGAGCGCGCAGTCCGCGCGCGCGAGGAGCGCGCCGGCCGAATCCGCCGGCGGCTGCAGGAGGAGATCGCCCGCGGCACCCTGCTCATCGATACCGCGGGCGAGCGCGTCGGCCAGGTGAACGGCCTTTCGGTCGCCACGCTCGGCGGGTTCTCGTTCGGCGCGCCGCACCGCATCACCGCCCGCGTGCGCCTGGGGAGCGGCAGGGTCGTCGACATCGAGCGCGAGGCGGAGCTGGGCGGACCGATCCATTCCAAGGGCGTGCTCATCCTCTCCGGCTACCTCGCGGGCCGCTACGCGGCGAAGACCCCGCTTTCGCTCGCAGCGAGCCTGGTGTTCGAGCAGAGCTACGGCGGAGTCGAGGGCGACAGCGCCTCCTCGGCCGAGCTATACGCGCTGCTCTCGGCGCTCGCCGAGGCGCCGCTGCGGCAGTCGCTCGCGGTCACCGGCTCGGTGAACCAGCACGGCGACGTGCAGGCGATCGGCGGCGTGAACGAGAAGATCGAGGGCTTCTTCGACGTGTGCACGGCGCGGGGCCTCACCGGGGAGCAGGGCGTGCTGATCCCCGAGGCCAACGTGAAGCACCTCATGCTGAAGAGCGAAGTGGTCGACGCGGTGGCCGCGGGGAAATTCCACGTCTATCCGGTGGCGAGCATCGACCAGGGCATCGAGATACTCACCGGCGTCGCGGCCGGGCAGCGCGATGCCCTCGGGAAATTTCCGGAAGCGAGCGTCAACGGGCGCGTCGAGCGAAGGCTCGCCGAGTTCGCCGACCGCGTCCGCTCCTTCGGAAGAACGGCGCCGGCCGCGGGGCGCCCGCGGCGCGAGAAGAAGTGAGCATCCGCCGCATCACGGTCGTGCAGGAATCGGCTCAGGCGGGCCGGGTCCTCGCAGCGGTGGCGGAGGCCGCGGCCGCGCTGGAGGCGGAGCTGCACGGCCTTTTCCTCGAGGACGTGGAGCTGCTCCATTTCGCCGGGCTGCCCTTCGCGCGCGAGATCGGCGCGTCCGCCAGTTCGCGCGGGCTCGATGTCCCGACCATGGAGCGCCGCTTTCGCCGCCAGGCGGAGGCGGCGCGCCGCGGCCTCGCCGCGGCCGCCGAGGGCAAGCCCGTGCGCTGGTCGTTCCGCGTCGAGCGCGGCTCGCGCCCGGCCCAGCTTCGCAGGGCGCTTGCCGACGCCGACCTGGTCGTCGTCCTCGGGGGGCGGGGACTGCGGCGCGCCGTGGCCGTGGTGTCCGCGCCCGAGCTGCCTCAGGAGGCCGAGACGGTGCTCGAGCGCCTGGCGCGCTCCCTCGCCGGAGACGTCTACCGGCTCCGTTCGGCCGTGGACGAGGAGGCGCTGGGCAGGCTGTTGCGCGATCTGTAGCCCGTCCGACTATCGTTTGATCTGGATCAAGTCGCGCGGCGCGAGTCGGGCTACCTTTGAGCTGCGCAGGGCCTGAAAGCAGGCCCGATGCTCGCAGTGCCTCTGGGCGCCGCGATGGATGGAGATGAACCCTCACCTGCCGCATGACCTGCTGCACGGCGTCTCCACCAAAAAGCCCGCCATCTTCGGTGGCGGGCTTTTTCTTGCATCGCAGCGCTCCGCCCGGCGCCTTCCTTGACCTACCTCAAGTCGCGGGGGCGGGTGCTTTGTAAGCTGGCTTCAGGAACCCCGGAGGACGATATGAAGATCGAACGGCTGTGCAACCGAGAAGTCACCCTGGCGTACGAGAACGAGTGCATCGACGAAGTTGCGCGTCGCATGCGCGAGCGCCACGTGGGCAGCGTCATCGTCGTCCCGCGCGACAACGGCCGCGCCCCCGTCGGAGTGCTCACCGACCGCGACATCGTCGTCGAGGTGCTCGCGGCCGGGCTCGATTACCGCACCGTCACCGTCGGCGAGGTCATGAGCCGCGAGCCCGCGACGGTGCGCGAGGACGACGACGTCGTCGACGCGCTCAGGATCATGCGGACCTACGGCGTGCGCAGGCTGCCCGTGATCGCGCGCTCCGGCGCGCTCGCCGGAGTCGTCGCGATCGACGACCTGCTCGAGTTCTTTGCCGGGCAGGTCGACGACGTGGTGAGGGCGATCGGCAGGGAGCAGACGCAGGAAGCGCAGGCCAGAAACTAGGGGAGCCTCTCGAATGTCCGCGAAACAAATCGTATTCGGCGAGCGTGCGCACGCCAAGATCATGGCGGGCGTACGGATACTCGCCGACGCCGTGCGCTGCACGCTCGGGCCCAAGGCCCGCACCGTCGTCCTGGAGAAATCGTTCGGCGCTCCCGTTGTCATCAACTCCGGCGTCGTCGTCGCGAAGGAGATCGAGCTCGAGAACCGCTTCGAGAACATGGGCGCTCAGATGGTGAAGGAGGTCGCCTCGAAGACTTCCGACGTCGCGGGCGACGGCACGACCACCGCGACCCTGCTAGCTGCCGGAATCGTGTTCGAGGGGATGAAGTCCGTCGCCGCCGGAATGAACCCCATGGACCTGAAGCGCGGCATCGATACGGGCGTCATCGCCGTCGTCGAGGAGCTGAAGAAGCTCGCGAAGCCTTGCGGCACGAGCACCGAGATCGCTCAGGTCGCCACGATCTCGGCGAACTCCGATCCGGTGATCGGCGAAATCGTCGCCAACGCGATGGAAAAGGTCGGCAAGGAAGGCGTGATCACGGTCGAGGACGGCTCGGGGCTCAAGAGCGAGCTGGAGGTCGTCGAAGGCATGAAATTCGACCGCGGGTTCCAGTCTCCCTATTTCATCAACAACGAGAAGCAGCGCTGCGTGCTCGAGGACGCCTACATCCTGATCCACGACCAGAAGATCTCCTCGATTCAGAACCTGCTGCCGATTCTGGAGCAGGTGGCGAAGACTTCCAAGCCGCTGCTCGTGATCGCCGAAGACGTCGAAGGCGAGGCGCTCGCGACCCTCGTCGTCAACATGCTGCGCGGCGTGCTCAAGTGCTGCGCGGTGAAGGCGCCCGGCTTCGGCGACCGCCGCAAGGCGATGCTCGAAGACATCGCCGTGCTGACCGGCGGCCAGGTGATCGCCGAGGAGGTAGGGCTCAAGCTCGACAAGGCGACGCTCGCGCAGCTCGGACACGCGAAGCGCGTCGAGATCGACAAGGACGACAGCATCCTGATCGGCGGCGCGGGAGACCCGAAGAAGATCTCCGCCCGGGTCACCGACCTGCGGGAGCAGATCAAGAAGACGACCAGCGACTACGACAAGGAAAAACTGCAGGAACGCGTGGCGAAGCTCGCCGGCGGCGTGGCGGTGGTCAAGGTCGGCGCGGCGACGGAGACCGAGATGAAGGAGAGGAAGGCGCGCGTCGAGGACGCTCTGCATGCCACACGCGCGGCGGTGGAGGAGGGCGTGCTACCTGGAGGCGGCGTCGCCTTGCTGCGCGCGCGCTCGCGGCTGGAAAAGCTGCGCGGCGACAATCTGGATCAGGACGCCGGCATCAGGATCGTGCTGCGCTCGCTCGAGGAACCGCTGCGACAGATCGCCGCCAACGCCGGGGAAGAGCCCTCGGTGGTCGTGAACCGCGTGCAGGAGGGCGAGGGCAATTTCGGCTACAACGCCCTAACGGACGCGTACGGCGACATGGTGCAGATGGGCATTCTCGACCCGTGCAAGGTAACGCGCACGGCGCTGCAGAACGCGGCCTCGATCGCGGGCCTGATCCTCACCACCGACTGCATGATTGCGCAGACGCCGGAGAAGCCCGCCGCGGGCGGTCCGCCGATGGGCGACATGGACATGTAGGGTGCGACCATGAAAAAACAGGTGATCCCCGAGACCTCGCCCGAGTTCGACAGCACGCGCCTGATCGAGCGCCCGAACGGGTTCTACTGGCAGTCGAAGGACGGCAAGGAGGAATTCGGGCCCTTCGCCACGCTCCTCGAGGCGGTGCAGGACATGCAGGCCAAGGACGGCGCCGCGATCGAGCCCGGCGAGACCAAGCAGGAGGCCGAGGACGAGATCGGCATCGCCGACTGGGTCGATCCGGAGACGGGGGAGCCCGCCGAGGGCGGCGTGCCGCGGATAGAGGAGCACTGAGCGGTCATCGGGCGCAAGAGATGAGCGCGGTCGTTGAATCTCCTGCCGAGAATCTGCGGATCGCCGACAAGCTGCGCGAGGCCGCCGAGCTGCTCGACGCGCAGGGCGCCAATCCCTACCGCGTGGCGGCGTACCGCCGCGCCGCCGACACGCTGGCCCGCCTGCAGCGCGGCGTGCGCGACATCTTCGATTCCGAGGGACTGAAGGGCCTGGATGCGATTCCCGGCGTCGGCCAGGGCATCGCTTCGGCCATCGCCGAGATCCTGATCACGACGCGCTGGAGCCAGCTGGAGCGGCTGCGCGGGGCGATCGAGCCGGCGCGCCTCTTCCAGTCGGTTCCGGGGATGGGGCCCGAGCTGGCGAAGCGCATTCACGACACGCTGCACGTCGACACGCTCGAGGGGCTGGAGGTCGCCGCCAACGACGGCACGCTGGAAGCCGTTCCCGGGGTCGGGCCGCGGCGGGCCGCCGCCTGGCGCGCCGCGCTCGATCGCATGCTCGGCCGCGTGAGGGCGCGCAGGTCGAGCGTCCCCGGCGGGGCGGTGCTCGAGCCCGGCGTTGACTTGCTGCTCGACGTCGACCGCGAATACCGCGAAAGGGGCGAGGCGGGAGAGCTGAAGGCGATCGTGCCGCGGCGCTTCAACCCGGGCAAGGAAGCGTGGCTGCCGGTCCTGCACGCGGTGCGCGGCGCCTGGCACTTCACGGCTCTCTATTCCAACACCGCGCTCGCGCACAAGCTCAAGCGCGTGCGCGACTGGGTCGTCGTCTACTTCTACGACGGCGACCACGTCGAGCGCCAGCGCACCGTGGTGACCGAGATTCGGGGGACGCTTGCCGGGAGGCGGGTCGTGCGCGGGCGCGAGGAGGAGTGCCGGGCGCACTACGCCGGGAAGCAGGACTCGCAGACTCGCGCCGGCTCCGGCGCTTGACCTGGATCAAACCGGGTGCCGCCCGGAGGGCTAGCGTAAGCGTATGGGTGCCGTCGAAAAACTGCGCGAGCCGCTCCTCCTTCAACCGCCGGCCTCGGAAGATATCGACGCGGGGGCCGTGATGGCGTCGGGCATCGACCGGGTGCTGCGGGCCTACGCTTCCCGCGCGACTTTCGGGGTCTCGCCCGCCGCGGTTGCGATCGCGTTCTTCGACTGGTGGCAGCACCTAGCGACCTCGCCCGGCAAGCAGCTCGAGCTCGGCCGCAAGGCGTTCCGCAAGTGGCTGCGGTATTCGGATTTCCTGGCGCGCGCGGCGCGCGGAGAGGAGTGCGCGCCGTGCATCGAGCCGCTCCCCGGCGACCCGAGATTCACCGCAAAGGCCTGGCGCGGCTGGCCGTTCAACGCGATATACCAGGCGTTTCTCCTCACGCAGCAGTGGTGGCACAACGCGACGACCGACGTAAAGGGCGTCGCGCCGCACCACGCGGCGCTCGTGAACTTTGCGACGCGGCAGATGCTCGACATGTGGGCGCCGTCCAATCTGGCGTGGACCAACCCGGACGTGCTGCGCGTGACCCGCGAGCAGGGCGGGGGGAACCTCGTGCAGGGCTTCCTGAACTTCATCGAGGACTGGAGGCGGGTCGCGCTCGGCCGGCCGCCCGTCGGCGCCGAGGCCTTCGTGCCCGGCCGTCAGGTGGCGTGCACGCCGGGCAAGGTCGTGTTCCGCAATCGGCTGATCGAGCTGATCCAGTACGCGCCGGCGACCGACACCGCGTTCGCCGAGCCGGTGCTGATCGTGCCCGCGTGGATCATGAAGTACTACATCCTCGATCTCTCGCCGCACGACTCGCTCGTGAAATACCTCGTCGACCGCGGCCACACGGTGTTCATGATCTCGTGGAAGAACCCGGGCCCGGCCGACCGCGACCTGTCTCTCGCGGACTACCGGCGCCTCGGCATCGAGGACGCGCTCGCGACGATCGGCCGCATCGCCCCCGAGCGGCGCGTTCACGCCGTGGGGTATTGCCTCGGGGGCACGCTGCTCGCGATCGCCGCGGCAGCGATGGCGCGCAACGGAGACGCGCGTCTCGCGAGCATGACCCTCCTTGCCTCGCAGGTCGACTTCGCGGACGCCGGCGAGCTCGGCCTCTTCATCGACGAAAGCGAGGTCGCTCTGCTCGAGGACATGATGGCCGAGCAGGGCTTTCTCGACCCCAGCCAGATGAGCGGCGCCTTCCAGCTTCTGCGCTCGAGCGACCTCATCTGGTCGCAGCGCATTACCGAGTACCTGCTCGGAGAGCGGCCGCCGATGACCGACCTGATGGCGTGGAACGCCGACGGCACGCGCATGCCGTACCGCATGCACAGCGAGTACCTGCGGCGGCTGTATCTGCACAACGATCTCTCGGCGGGCCGCTACCACGTGGACGGCAGGCCTGTCGCGCTGCGCGACATCCGCGTTCCGATCTTCGCGGTCGGCACGGAGCGGGACCACGTCGCGCCCTGGCGCTCCGTCTACAAGATCAACTTGTACACGGACGCGGAGGTGACGTTCCTGCTCGCCTCGGGAGGCCACAACGTCGGCATCGTGAGCGACCCCGCGTATGCCGGAAGCAGCTACCAAGTCGCGACCCGGGGACGCGACGAGCCGTACCTCGACCCGGACACGTGGGCGCGGCAGGCCCCGCGCTCGCCGGGCTCCTGGTGGCCCGAGTGGCAGCGCTGGCTCGAACGGCATTCGGGCGCGCGCGTCGCCCCGCCGGACCTTGGGAGCGCCGCGGCGGGCATCCCGCCGCTCGACGACGCTCCCGGACAGTACGTGCACCAGAAATAGCAAGGAGACGATCATGACGACTACGACAGAAACGACGACCAAGACACCGGCAAAAGGATTCGCAATGCCGTTCGCGGCAATGCTTCCCGGCAACAAGGAATGGGAAGACACGTCCCGGCAGATGCTCCAGAGCTGGAAGCAGCAGCTCGACACCGGACTGAAGCTGATCGACGCCGCGGTGCAGGGAACCCTGGAGATGCGCAGTTCGCAGCTCGCTGCCGCGATGGAGACCCACTCGCGCGACCTCGACGCGGAGAAGCTGGTGACCGGAGCCAGATCCCTCTCAGACCTGCTGGCCATACAGCTCGAGTGGATGACGGGAAACCTGGAGCGCTCGATGGCTTACTGGAACCAGATGTTCCAGGCAGCCGCGGACGCGAACAGCAAGTTCCTCGAATGCCTGCGCGAGCAGCCATCGGGCAAGGGCGAAGACAAGGCGCCCGCGGCCTGAGCTGAGCAGCGGCCGGAGCCGGGCGCTCCACGATGAAACCCGGCCTGGACGCCGTCGTCGTCGGGTCCGGAATGGGCGGTCTGGCCGCGGCGGCGGCGCTCGCCCACAGGGGCCGCCGCGTGCTGGTGCTCGAGCGGCATTCGCAGCTGGGCGGCCTCACGCAGACCTTCCGCCGCGGCGACTACACGTTCGCGCCCGGCGTGCACTACATCGGGGGCGTCGGCGACGCGCCCGGCCCCGACGGCCAGTTCGGCCGCCTGCTCCGCCGCTTCGCCGGAGAGGAGCTGCGCTTCGCTTCGGTCGGCTCGCCCTACGACATCGTTCGCATCCCGGGATACGAATTCCCCATCGAGGCGCCTCTCGCCGCGTATCGCGCGCGGCTCGAAGCGGAGTTTCCGGAGGACGGCGCGGTGATCCGCCGCTACTTCGCGGCATGCGCCGAGGCCGAGCGCGCGGGCGCAGCCCTGTTCGGAGCCGCGGCCCTGCCCGCGCCGCTTGCCGCCGCGGTGCGCTGGCTCAACGCGGGACGGATGCGCCGCGTACTCGAGCCCACGACCGCGGAAATGGTCTGCTGCGCGCGCGATCCGCGTCTCGCCGCCGTGCTGACCTCGCGGTGGGCGGACTACGGCCTGCCGCCGGAGCGCGCGCCGTTCGCGGTGCACGCGCTGGTGACGGGCAGCTATTATGCCGGGGCGTACTACCCGGTCGGCGGGCCGGGGAAATTCGCCCAGGCCTTCGCGCGCTCGATACGCGCGGACGGGGGCGAGCTGCGCACCGATTCGCGCGTCGCCGAAATCCGCGTCGAGCGCGGGCGGGCGGCCGGCGTGCGCCTGGAGAACGGCGAGTCGATCGACGCCGCGACCGTGGTCTCCGCGATGGGCGCGTACAACACCGTGTCCGCGCTGCCGGACGGCGTCGCGCCCGAGTGGCGCGAATCGCTGTCGCGCTTCGATACCGGGCTGTCGTACATCGCGCTGTACGTCGGGTTCCGCGGCGACATCCGCGCGCGCGGCGCCACGGCTGCGAACGTCTGGGTGCACGAGAGCGAGGACATCGGCCGCGTATGGGAGCGGCCCGCCGACGAGGACGCGCCGTCGATCTTCGTTTCCTTCCCGTCGCTCAAGGACGCGGCCCACGAAGATCCCCTGCGCCACACGGCGGAGATCGTCGCCGCGTGCCGCTGGGATCCGTTTGCGGCCTGGAGCGGCAGCTCCCCCGGCCGCCGCCCCGAGGAATACGAGGCGACCAAGGCGTGGATCGCCGAGCGCCTGCTCGCGCAGTTCAAGCGGCATTTTCCTGGGCTTGCTGCGCTTGTCGACTTCCACGAGCTGTCGACGCCGCTGTCGCAGGCGTCCTACGTCGGCGCGGATCGCGGAGCGATGTACGGCATCGAGATGTCGGCCGCCCGGCTCAGGAGCGGTGCGCTGCGCACGCGCACGCCGGTGCCGGGCCTCTACCTCGCGGGACAGGACGCGGCGAGCATGGGCGTGCAGGGCGCGTTCATGGGCGGCTTGATGGCCGCCGCCGCGATCGAGCCCAGGCTGTGGCTGGAGATGGGACGCTGAGCGAGGCATGACCCTGCCGGGCTAAGGGGCTAGCGAGGCCCTTTTGACCTGGATCAAGTGCCATGCGACGCCGGCTGGCACAGTCTTGGTGCGCAAACGACAAAGGGCGGGAAATGGCGACGACACGCAGCAAGCAGATCTCCGTGGTGACCATGAGCACGCTCTCCTTCACGGTGTGCTTCGCCGTGTGGATGATGTTCGCGGTGATCGGCATACCGATCAAGAAGATGCTCGGCCTGAACGAGACCCAGTTCGGCCTGCTCGCCGCGACGCCCGTGCTGACCGGCTCGCTCATCCGCCTGCCTCTCGGCATGTGGACCGACAAGTTCGGCGGCCGCATCGTGTTCTTCCTGCTCATGCTGTCGACCGTGATCCCGATCTGGCTGATCGGAGAGGCGACCACCTACTGGCACTTCCTCGTGCTCGGTCTCTTCGTCGGCCTCGCCGGCGGCTCGTTCTCGGTGGGCATCGCCTATTGCGCCCGCTGGTTCGACAAGAAGCACCAGGGCTTCGCCATGGGGATCTTCGGCGCGGGGAACTCCGGCGCCGCGGTCAACAAGTTCGTCGCCCCGGCGATCCTGGTCGCGTTCGGCTGGGCGATGGTGCCCAAGGTCTACGCGATCGCGATGCTGGTGACCGCGATCGCCTTCTGGCTGCTCACCTATACCGATCCCCGGCACGTCGGCGGCGGGGAGGTGAAGCTCGCCGAGCAGCTGAAGGCGCTGAAGGATCCGAATGTGTGGAAGCTGTGCCAGTACTACTCGATCGTGTTCGGGGGCTACGTGGCGCTGTCGCTGTGGATGACGAAGTATTACATCAGCGAGTACGGCTTCGGGATCGAGGTCGCCGCGCTGCTCGCCGCCTGCTTCTCGCTTCCGGGCGGAGTGCTGCGGGCCGTCGGCGGCTGGATGTCCGACCGCTGGGGCGCGCACCCGGTGACCTGGTGGGTGATGCTGCTGTCGTGGGTGTGCCTGTTCTTCCTGTCGTATCCGCAGACCGACCTCGTGATCCGGACCGCGAGCGGCGAGCTCAGGCTCCACGTCGGCCTCAACCCCTGGACGTTCACCGCGCTGATGTTCGTGATGGGCGTCGCCTGGGCGTTCGGCAAGGCATCGGTGTTCAAGTACATCTCCGACGAGTACACGCACAACATCGGCGTCATCTCGGGCATCGTCGGGCTGATCGGCGCGCTCGGCGGCTTCCTGCTGCCGATCATGTTCGGCGCCCTGGTCGACCTGACCGGCGTCAACAGCTCGATCTTCATGCTGATGTGGGGCGTGACGCTGGTGTCGCTGGTGTGGATGTACTGGACCGAGATCGTTCCGCAGCGCGCACGCGCGGCGCAGGGAGCCTGACATGGCGAGAACCCTTGCCGTATGGACCCCCGAGGACAAGCAGTTCTGGGCGCAGCAGGGACAGGCGATCGCGAACATCAACCTGTGGATCTCGGTGCCGGCGCTGTTCCTCGCTTTCGCCGTGTGGCAGCTGTGGAGCGTGGTCGCGGTGAACCTGAACTCGCTCGGCTACAAGTTCACGCCCAACCAGCTGTTCTGGCTCGCCGCCGCGCCGGCTCTGTCGGGCGCGACGCTGCGCATCTTCTATTCCTTCATGGTCCCGGTGTTCGGCGGCCGGCGCTGGACGGCTATCTCGACCGCCTCGCTGCTGATCCCCGCGGTGGGGATCGGGATGGCCATTCAGAGCCCGGGCACGAGCTACACGAGCTTCCTCGTCCTCGCGCTGCTGTGCGGCTTCGGCGGAGGCAATTTTTCCTCGTCGATGGCCAACATCAACTTCTTCTTTCCGAAAGAGCGGAAGGGCTCGGCGCTCGGGGTAAACGCCGGCCTCGGCAATCTCGGCGTGTCCGCCGTGCAGTTCATGGCGCCGCTGGTGATCGCTGCGGGCGTCTACGGCCCGCTCGCGGGCGGTCCCCAGGTCATCGTCAACCGTGCGGGAGAGACAGTGCACATCTGGGCACAGAACGCGGCCTTCGTGTGGGTGCCCTTCATCGTGATCGCGAGCATAGCCGCCTGGATCGGCATGAACGACCTCGCGAGCGCGAGGGCCTCGGTCTTCGAGCAGATGGTGATCTTCAAGCGCAAGCACAACTGGATCATGTGCTGGCTCTACCTGGGAACCTTCGGCTCCTTCATCGGCTACTCGGCCGGCTTCCCCCTGCTCATCAGGAACCAGTTCCCCGAGGTGAGCGCGCTCGCCTACGCCTGGGTAGGACCGCTGGTGGGCGCGGTGATCCGGCCCTTCGGCGGCTGGCTCGCCGACAAGCTGGGCGGCGCGCTGGTGACCTTCTGGAACTTCGTCGTCATGGCGGCAGCCGTCGGCGGCGTGCTGTGGTTCCTCCAGGCCCACAGCTTCGCCGGGTTCTTCGCCTGCTTCATGCTGCTCTTCCTCACCACGGGGATCGGCAACGGCTCGACCTTCCGCATGATCCCGATCATCTTTCCGCCCAAGGAAGCCTCGCCCGTGCTCGGCTTCACCGCGGCGATGGGCGCCTACGGCGGCTTCTTCATCCCCAAGAGCTACGGCACCTCGATCGAGCTGACGGGCGGCCCGCAGGGGGCGCTGTACGTGTTCATCTTCTTCTACCTCACCTGCATCGCGCTGACCTGGTGGTACTACGCCCGCAGGAACGCGCCGATGCCGTGCTGAAAAGGCGCTGCCCATGAGCCATTTTCTCGACCGGCTGAAGTTCCTCACCGCATCGACGGAGAAGTTCTCCGGAGGGCACGGCGAGACGCGCACCGAGGACCGCGGCTGGGAGGACGGATACCGCAAGCGCTGGCAGCACGACAAGATCGTCCGCTCGACGCACGGCGCCAACTGCACGGGCTCGTGCTCCTGGAAGATCTACGTGAAGGGCGGCATCGTCACCTGGGAAACGCAGCAGACCGACTACCCGCGGACGCGCCCCGACATGCCCAACCACGAGCCGCGCGGCTGCTCCCGCGGCGCGTCCTACTCCTGGTACCTGTACTCGGGCAACCGGCTGAAGTATCCGATGGTGAGGAGCCCGCTGCTGAAGCTGTGGCGCGAGGCGAGGAAGTCGAGCGACCCGGTCGGCGCCTGGCGCTCGATCGTCGAGAACCCGAAGGCCGCCGCGACTTACAAGCGGCAGCGCGGCCTGGGCGGTTTCCTCCGGTCCACCTGGGACGAGGTGAACGAGATCGTCGCCGCGGCGAATGTCTATACCATCCAGCGCTACGGTCCCGACCGCGTCATCGGGTTCTCGCCGATTCCCGCGATGTCGATGGTGTCCTACGCCGCGGGCAGCCGCTACCTTTCGCTCATCGGCGGCGTGTGCATGAGCTTCTACGACTGGTACTGCGACCTGCCGCCCGCCTCGCCCATGACCTGGGGCGAGCAGACCGACGTGCCGGAATCGGCCGACTGGTACAACTCGACATTCATCGTGATGTGGGGCTCGAACGTGCCGCAGACGCGCACGCCCGACGCGCACTTCATGACCGAGGCGCGCTACAAGGGGACGAAGATCGTGTCGATCTTTCCCGACTACGCGGAAGGGAGCAAATTCGGCGACCTGTGGCTGCACCCGAAGCAGGGCACGGACGCGGCTCTCGCGATGGCGATGGGGCACGTGGTGCTGAAGGAGTTCCACGCGGCGGGGAAGAGCGCGTATTTCACGGACTACTGCCGCCAGTACACCGACATGCCGATGCTGGTGCGCCTGGTGAAGGACGGCGAGCGCTGGGTCCCGGATCGCTTCCTCCGCTGCTCCGACTTCCCGGACAAGCTGGGCGAAGCGAACAACCCGGAGTGGAAGACGGTGTGCTTCGACGAAGCGTCGGGCAAGCTCTCGGTCCCGCTGGGGTCGATCGGCTTCCGCTGGGGCGAGAAGGGGAAGTGGAACCTCGAGCTGAAGGACATCAAGCCGCGCCTGTCGTTGCGCGAAACGAAGGATGAGACCGTTCCGGTCGGGTTCCCCTACTTCGGCGGCATCGCGCACGAGCATTTCAGGTCGAACGAGCAGGCCGACGTCCTCGTGCGAAGCGTGCCCGTGAAGAAGGTGGGCGAGCACCTCGTCGCCACCGTCTACGACCTGCTGCTCGCGAACTACGGCGTGGGCGTGGCGAAGTCCTTCGACGACGACGTGCCGTATACGCCGGCGTGGCAGGAGAGGATCACCGGCGTGCCGCGCGAGCAGGTGATCACGGTCGCGCGCCAGTTCGCCGACAACGCCGACAAGACGCACGGCAAGTCCATGGTGATCATCGGCGCGGCGATGAACCACTGGTACCACATGGACATGAACTACCGCGCGATCATCAACTTGCTCGCGATGTGCGGCTGCGTCGGCCAGCCGGGAGGCGGCTGGGCGCACTACGTGGGCCAGGAGAAGCTGCGGCCGCAGACCGGCTGGACCGCGCTCGCGTTCGCGCTCGACTGGGCGCGCCCGCCGCGGCAGATGAACTCCACCTCCTTCTTCTACGCGCACACCGACCAGTGGCGCTACGAGAAGGTCTCGGTCGCCGAGATCCTGTCGCCGCTCGCCGACGTTAAGCGCTACAGCGGCAGCCTCATCGACTTCAACGTGCGCGCCGAGCGCATGGGCTGGCTGCCTTCGGCGCCGCAACTGCAGAGGAATCCTCTCGAGATCGCGAAGGAGGCCGCGCGCGCCGGCGTCGACCCGAGGGACTACGTCGTCCGCGAGCTGAAGAGCGGCAGGCTGAAGATGAGCTGCGAGGACCCGGACCATCCGGACAACTTCCCGCGGAACCTCTTCGTGTGGCGCTCCAACCTGCTCGGCTCGTCCGGGAAGGGACACGAGTATTTCCTGAAGCACCTGCTCGGAACGACGCACGGCGTGCAGGGCAAGGACCTCGGGGAGACCGGCGGACAGAAGCCCGAGGAGGTGGCCTGGCGCGAGGCGACCGGCGAAGGCAAGCTCGACCTCCTCGTCACGCTCGACTTCCGCATGAGCACGACCTGCCTCTACTCGGACATCGTGCTGCCGACCGCGAGCTGGTACGAGAAGAACGACCTGAACACCTCCGACATGCATCCCTTCATCCACCCGCTCTCGGCGGCGGTGGACCCCGTATGGCAGTCGAGGAGCGACTGGGAGATCTACAAGGGCATCGCGAAGCGGTTCTCGGAGATCGCGAAAGACCATCTCGGCGTGGAGAAGGACATCGTCCTTACGCCGCTCATGCACGACACGCCGGCCGAGCTCGGCCAGCCCTTCGACGTGAAGGACTGGAAGAAGGGCGAGTGCGAGCCGGTCCCCGGAAAGACGATGCCGGCGATCACCGTCATCGAGCGCGACTACCCGAACACCTACAGGCGCTTCACGGCGCTCGGGCCTTTGATGTCCAAGGTCGGCAACGGCGGCAAGGGCATCGCCTGGAACGCGCAGCACGAGGTCGAGCTGCTCGGCTCGCTGAACTACAAGGTGACCGAGGAAGGCCCCGCCAAGGGGCTGCCGAGGATAGAGACCGACGTCGACGCCTGCGAGGTGATCCTAGCGCTCGCTCCGGAGACGAACGGCGAAGTCGCGGTGAAGGCATGGAAGGCGCTGTCCGAGGCGACTGGGCGCGAGCACGCGCACCTCGCGCTTCCGCGCCAGGACGACAAGATCCGCTACCGCGACGTGCAGGCCCAGCCGAGGAAGATCATTTCCTCTCCCACCTGGTCGGGGGTGGAGTCGGAGCACGTGTCGTACAACGCCGGCTACACCAACGTGCACGAGCTGATCCCCTGGCGCACGCTCACCGGCCGCCAGCAGCTCTACCAGGACCATCCGTGGATGCGCGCCTTCGGCGAGACGCTGTGCGTCTACCGTCCGCCCGTCGACACGAAGAGCGTGCGTCCGATCCTGGGCAAGCGGCCGAACGGCAACCCCGAGGTGGTGCTCAACTTCATCACGCCGCACCAGAAGTGGGGCATCCACTCGACCTACACCGACAACTTGCTGATGCTGACGCTGTCGCGCGGCGGGCCGATCGTGTGGATCTCAGAGGTGGACGCGAGGAAGGCGGGAATCGCGGACAACGACTGGATCGAGGCCTACAACCTGAACGGCGCGCTCACCGCGCGCGCGGTGGTGAGCCAGCGTGTCCCCGAGGGCATGGTCCTCATGTACCACGCGCAGGAGAAAATAGTGAACACGCCCGGTTCCGAGATCATGAAGACCCGCGGCGGGATCCACAACTCGGTGACGCGCACCTGCCCCAAGCCCACCCACATGATCGGCGGCTACGCGCAGCAGAGCTACGGTTTCAACTACTACGGCACGGTCGGCTCCAACCGCGACGAGTTCGTCATCGTGCGCAAGATGGCGAGCGTCGACTGGATGGACGCGCCCGCGAAGGAGGCCGTATGAAGGTCCGCGCGCAGATCGGGATGGTGCTGAACCTCGACAAGTGCATCGGCTGCCACACCTGCTCGGTGACCTGCAAGAACGTCTGGACGTCGCGCCCCGGCATGGAGTACGCCTGGTTCAACAACGTCGAGACCAAGCCCGGCGTGGGCTACCCGAAGGACTGGGAGAACCAGGAGCGCTGGAAGGGCGGCTGGACGAGGAACGGCAACGGCAAGATCCGGCCGAAGCAGGGCGGAAAGCTCGCGATCCTCTCCAAAATCTTCGCAAACCCGCACCTGCCCGAGATCGATGACTACTACGAACCGTTCACCTTCGACTACGAGCACCTGCACGACGCGCCCGCCTCGCTGGCGGCGCCGGTCGCGCGGCCGCGTTCGCTGATCACCGGGCAGAGAATGGAGAAGATCGAATGGGGCCCGAACTGGGAGGAGATCCTCGGCGGGGAGTTCTCCAAGCGCTCCCAGGACAAGAACTTCGACGACGTGCAGAAGGAAATCTACGGCGAGTTCGAGAACACGTTCATGATGTACCTGCCGAGGCTGTGCGAGCACTGCCTCAACCCCACCTGCGTCGCCTCCTGCCCCTCGGGCTCCATATACAAGCGCGAGGAGGACGGCATCGTCCTCATCGACCAGGACAAGTGCCGCGGCTGGCGCATGTGCGTCTCGGGCTGTCCCTACAAGAAGATCTATTTCAACTGGCAGAGCGGCAAGGCCGAGAAATGCATCTTCTGCTACCCGCGCATCGAGGCGGGGCAGCCGACGGTGTGCTCGGAGACCTGCGTCGGGCGCATCCGCTACCTGGGCGTGCTCCTGTACGACGCCGACGGCATCGAGCGCGCGGCGAGCGTCGAAGACCCCAAGGAACTGTACGACGCGCAGCTCGGGCTGTTCCTCGACCCGAACGACCCGGCGGTTGTGGAGCAGGCGCGCAAGGACGGCGTGCCCGACAACTGGCTCGAGGCGGCGAAGGCGTCGCCCGTCTACAGGATGGCGGTGGACTGGAAGGTCGCCTTTCCGCTGCACCCCGAGTACCGCACGCTGCCCATGGTCTGGTACGTCCCGCCGCTCTCGCCGATCAGCGCCGCCGCCAACAGCGGCCAACTCGGCACCAACGGCGAAATTCCAGACGTATCGCAGCTGCGCATTCCGCTCAAGTATCTCGCCAACCTTCTCACCGCCGGCGACGAGGCGCCGGTGAAGCTCGCGCTGGAGCGCATGCTCGCGATGCGCGCCTTCATGCGTGCGCGCAACGTGGAGAAGCGCGAGGACGTCAAGGTGCTCGCCCAGGTCGGCCTCTCGACGGCGCAAGTCGAGGACATGTACCGCTATATGGCGATCGCGAACTACGAAGACCGCTTCGTCATCCCGACCTCGCACCGCGAGCAGGCGGAGGACGCCTACGACCTGCGCGGCGCGTGCGGTTTTTCCTTCGGCAACGGCTGTTCCGGCGGGGAGTCGGAGGCGAGCCTGTTCGGCGGCAAGAAGCGCGTCATTCCCCTGAAAGCGCTGAGCCTCAAGGAAACCGCGTGAAGACCTACCTCGCGCTGTCGGCCCTGCTGTCGCATCCGGAGCCCGCGCTCCTCGAGGCGCTCGCCGAGATCGGCGCGGTGCTCGACGCGGAAGGGTTGCTGCCGCGCGCGGCGCGGCGCGAGGTCGAGGCGCTGATCGCCGAGCTCGCGGGCGGTGACCTGTACGAGCTGCAGGAGCGCTACGTGTCGCTGTTCGACCGCAGCCGCTCGCTGTCGCTGCACCTCTTCGAGCACGTGCACGGCGAGTCGCGCGACCGCGGCCAAGCGATGGTCGACCTGCTCGCCACATACGCCAAGCGCGGCGTGCGCGTGGTCAGCAGCGAGCTTCCGGACTATCTTCCGGCGTTTCTGGAGTTTCTCTCGCTCGTCTCGCCCGACGAGGCGAAGGGCCTGCTCGGGGAGACCGCGGACATCCTTCGCGGTGTGGGCGATCGGCTCGCCGAGCGCGGCAGCCGCTATTCGGCCCTGTTCGGCGCGCTGCTCGCCATCGCCGGGGAGCCGGGGCTCGCGAAGAAGCCCGTCGAGGGATCCTCCCCGGCGGAGGATTTGGCGGTGCTGGATCGCGAATGGAGGGACCCTGAGGTCACTTTCGGCGGACCGCAGGTCGGGCCGCAGACCGTTCAGTTCTACCCCAAGAGGACGCCGGCATGAGCGACTTCGCGCATCAATTGTTGTTCGGCATCTATCCGTACGTCTGTCTCGCCGTGTTCCTGCTCGGGTCGCTGGTGCGCTTCGAGCGCGAGCAGTACACGTGGAAGAGCGACTCGAGCCAGCTCCTGCGCCGCGGGCAATTGCGCTGGGGCTCCAACCTCTTCCACATCGGCATCCTGATGCTTTTCTTCGGGCACCTGTTCGGCCTGCTCACGCCCGCCGACCTCTATCACGCGCTGGGCCTATCGACCGAAGCCAAGCAGATGCTCGCCATAGGGGCGGGCGCCACCTTCGGCGCGATCTGCCTCGTCGGCCTGATACTGCTCGTGCACCGGCGGCTCGCCGAGTCGCGCATCCGCGCTACCTCGACGTCCATGGACATCTTCATCCTGCTGTGGATCCTGGCGACGCTGCTCCTGGGCCTCGTCTCCATCTTCTTCTCGCTGCAGCACCGCGAGGGCGGGGTCATGCTGCTGCTCGGCCAGTGGGCGCAGCACATCGCGACGTTCCGCGGCGGCGCGGCCGATTTCATCCGGGAGGTCCCGTGGATCTACAGGGTGCATCTGTTCTTCGGACTGACGATGTTCCTCCTGTTTCCGTTCTCGCGTCTGGTGCACGTCTGGAGCGGCTTCGCCGCCGTGGCTTACCTCACCCGCGCGTACCAGATCGTGCGCCCGAGAGGCTGAAGCCGTGGAATCCAAGCCGCAAAGTCTCGGCGACGTGCGGGCGCTTCTGCTTAAGCGGGCGGCCGAGCTCGGGCTCGAGGCCGGGTCCGAGGACGAGGTGCTCGAGCGGCTGCTCGATCTCGAAGTGAAGACACCCGACCCGACCGGCGAGGAGTGCCGCCGCTACTACGACCGCAATACCGCCCGGTTCAGCTCGGGCGATCTGGCCGAGGTGAGCCATATCCTGTTCGCCATCACGCCGCGCGTCCCGCCGGGAGCATTGCGCGCCAAGGCAGCCGAAGTGCATGCCATCGCGACGAAGGACCCCGCGCGCTTCGCCGACCTCGCCGCGCAGTACTCGAACTGCCCGTCCGCGGCGCAGGGCGGCTCGCTCGGGCAGATCGGCCGCGCCGATACCGTTCCGGAGTTCGAGGCCGCGCTGTTCGGGGACGCTCGGCTCGGCGTGCTGCCCGACCTCGTCACCACGCGCCACGGGTTTCACGTGGTGCACGTTGCGCGCCGCATCGCCGGCCGCACCGTGCCGTTCGAGGAGGCGCGCGCCGGGATCGAAGCCTTCCTGCGCGAGCGCTCCACCGAGCGCGCAGTCGCGCAATACCTGCAGATTCTCGCCGAAGGCGCGTCGCCGCTGGTGCAGTAGCGCGCCTCGCCCCGACGGTGCCTGGAATGGGCCGTTGGCGCGGCCGGCGCGCTCTTTGATCCAGATCAAGTAGTCCCTCCCGCAAACCGGTAGGGTGGCCTGGAACCCTGCCGTGCGAGGAGGAGGTCCGGCCATGTGCCTTGGCATTCCCATGGAGGTCGTCGCCATCGAGGGCTATGTCGCGCGCTGCAGCGCCAAGGGCGTGGAGCGGGACGTGAGCCTGTTCCTGCTCCAGGACGAGCGCCCGGCGATCGGCGAGTTCGTCATGGTCCACGTCGGCTACGCGATCCAGAAGATGACCCCGCAGGAGGCGCGCTCGGCCTGGGAGCTCTACGACGAGGTGCTCGCCGCCGAGGCGGGCGAATCCGGTGCATGAGCTGGCGATCTGCCAGGCCCTGCTCGAGCGGGTCGAGGGCATTGCGCGCGAGCGCGCGGGCCGGGTGAGCCGCGTGCGCCTCGCCGTCGGCCCGCTGTCCGGCGTCGAGCCGGGATTGCTCGCGCACGCCTATCCCCTCGCCTGCGCCGGAACCGCGGCCGAGGGCTCGGAGCTAGACATCGACGAGGCGCCGGTGCGCGTGCGCTGCCGTAGCTGCGGCGCCGAATCCGCGGCGAGCGCGAACCGCCTGCTGTGCGGCGAGTGCGGCGACTGGCGGACCGACCTCGCGAGCGGCGACGAGCTGCTGCTCCTCGGAGTGGAGCTCGACGGCGATGTGTGAGACCTGCGGCTGCAACGTCACCCCGGGCAACGCGGAGCTCGCGCGAGCGCCCGTGGCGCACGGGACGACCGCCGTCGACGTGCTCGATCGCCTGCTCGCCGCGAACGACAGGACCGCGCGCCACAACCGGGAGCATTTCGACGAGCACCGCGTTCTCGCGGTGAACCTGATGTCGGCGCCGGGCTCGGGCAAGACCGCGCTGCTCGAGGCGACCGCCGACGCGTTCCGCGGCGAGCTGCGCGTCGCGGCGCTGGTCGGCGACCTGGAGACCGAGAACGACGCGAAGCGCATCCGCGCCCGCGGCGTGCCCGCCGTCCAGATCACGACGGGCGGCGCCTGCCATCTCGACGCGCACATGGTGCACGACGCGCTGCACGAGATGGACCTGGACGGGCTGGACGTGCTCTTCATCGAGAACGTCGGCAACCTCGTCTGCCCGGCGAGCTTCGACCTGGGGCAGCACCGCAGCGTCGCGCTGCTTTCGTACACCGAGGGCGACGACAAGCCGGCCAAGTATCCGGTGCTCTTCCGCGGCGCGGACCTGGTGCTGCTCACGAAGTGCGACCTCGCTCCGCACATGGAGGACTTCGACCCGGCGCGCGCCGAGCGCTGCGTGCGCGAGCTCGCGAGCCCGGCGCCGATGCACGCGCTGTCGGCGCGCAAAGGCACGAACCTGCGGCCCTGGCTGGAGTGGGTGCGCGCGGGACTGGCGTCAGTGAGGGAGGCACATCCCCATGATCACCGCGAAAGAGTGGCTGGATAGGATTCGCGCGCTCGATCTCCCGCGGACGTTCAAGATCATGAACGTCTGCGGCGGGCACGAGCGCTCCATCTCCATGGCCGGATTGCGGCGCGCGCTCCCCGAGCGCGTCGAGCTGGTTCCCGGCCCGGGGTGCCCGGTATGCGTGTGTCCCGAGGAGGCCGTCTACCAGGCGATCCAGATCGCGCGCCGCGAGGCGGTGACGCTCCTCGCCTTCGGCGACATGCTGCGCGTGCCGGTGAACGTCCACAAGGGCGAGGCGCGGTCGCTCGAGCAGGCCAAGGCCGCGGGCGCCGACATACGGCCGATCGCCTCGCCGCTCGAGGCCGTGCGCATCGCGCGCGAGAATCCGGACCGGCCCGTGGTGTTCTTCGCCGCGGGCTTCGAGACGACCACCGCGCCCGTGGCAGGAATGCTCGCCCAGGGCGTGCCGGGCAATCTGTCGGTGCTGCTCGCAGGCCGCCTCACCTGGCCCGCCGTTGCGATGCTGCTCGATTCCGGGCAGCCCGGCTTCGACGCGCTGATCGCGCCGGGGCACGTGTCGACCGTGATGGGCCCGGAGGAATGGGCCTTCGTGCCGCAGAAGCACGGCATTCCCGCTGCCGTCTCGGGCTTCACCGCGGAGAGCCTGCTTGCCGGGACCTACTCGGTGCTGCGCCAGCTGATCGAGGGGAGATGTTTTCTGGACAACTGCTATCCGGAGCTCGTGCGCCCGGGGGGCAACCCCACGGCGCGCCGCCACCTCGCCGAGGTGATGCGCGTGGTCGACGCGAACTGGCGCGGCATCGGCACGATCCCCCGCTCGGGGTTCGCGCTGCGCGACGCGTACCGCGCCTACGACGCCGCCGAGCGCTTCCCCGACTACGCCGACGCGCAGCGCAAGCGCGCGGGGCAGATGCCGCCCGGATGCGACTGCGCGCGCGTGGTGCTCGGCAAGATCTATCCCGACCAGTGCTACCTCTACGGCCGCGCGTGCACGCCGCGCACGCCGATCGGTCCGTGCATGGTGTCGGACGAGGGCGCGTGCCGCATCTGGTGGTCGGCCGGCGTGCGCACGTCGAGAGCCGAGAAGGCCGCCTGAGGAGACGACATTGTCCGACGACCAGGCGAGGAGATGGCTGTTCGGCGGCCGGGTGCAGGGCGTGGGCTTTCGCCCCTTCGTATACAGGACCGCGCACCGCTACCGGGTCGAGGGCTGGGTGCGCAACCGGGCCGGAACGGTCGAGGTCCTGGCGCAGGGCCGCCCCGAGGCGCTCTCCTCCTTCGGGGACACGCTGATCGCGGAAGCGCCGCCGCTCGCGCGCCCGCGGAAGCTCGCCGACTCGCCGGTGCCGCGCGAGCCGGTGCAGGGCTTCTCGATACTCGAGAGCCGCGCGGACTCGCCCGCGCACGTCGGAGTCCCGCCCGACTACTTCGCCTGCGACGCCTGCCTCGCCGAGCTGCGCGACCCGCGCGACCGCCGCTACCGCTACCCCTTCATCAACTGCACTCAATGCGGCCCGCGCTACACGCTGATACGCGGCCTCCCGTACGACCGTGCGAGGACCACCATGGCGGGCTTTCCGATGTGCGCGCGCTGCGCGGTCGAGTATTCCGATCCGCTCGACCGGCGCTTCCACGCCGAGCCCGTCGCCTGCCCCGACTGCGGGCCGCGGCTCGCCTTCGGCCCGCTCTCGGGCGAGGCGGCGCTCGCGGCCTGCGTCGTCGCGCTGCGCGAAGGCAAGGTGGTCGCGGTCAAAGGCATCGGCGGCTACCACCTGATGTGCGACGCGCGGAGCTCCGCCGCGGTCACGGCGCTGCGAACGCGCAAGCGGCGCCCGCACAAGCCCCTGGCAGTGATGTTTCCCATGGACTCTGGGTTCGCCGGCGCCGAGCTGCTCGACCCGGCGCGCCCGATCGTGCTGCTGCCGAAGAGCGAAGTCCCGACGCTCGCGCCCGAGATCGCGCCGGGCTGCGGCGAAATAGGCGCGATGCTGCCGTACAGCCCGCTGCATCACCTGCTGCTCGAGGATTTCGGCGCGCCGCTCGTCGCCACCTCGGGCAACCTGAGCGGCGAGCCGGTGCTGACCGGCAACGCGGAGGCCGAGGCGCGGCTCGCGCACGTCGCCGATGCGTTCCTGCATCACGACCGGCCGATCGCGCGCCCCGCCGACGATCCGGTCTTCCGCGTCATCCTCGGCAAGCCGCGGCCGATCCGCCTCGGGCGCGGCAACGCGCCGCTCGAGATCGACCTGCCGTTCCGGCTGCCGCGGCCGCTGCTCGCTCTGGGCGGGCACCTCAAGAACACGGTGGCGCTCGGCTGGGAGCGGCGCGCGATCGTGTCGCCGCACCTGGGCGACATGGACGCGCCGCGCAGCCTCGCCCTGCTCGAGCAGGTGGCGGAAGACCTGCAGCGACTCTACGGCGTGAGCGCGGCAGGCCTCGTTTGCGACGCGCATTCCGGCTACGGCACTACGCGTCTCGCCGAAAGGTGGGGTCTGCCGGTGAGGCGGGTCTTTCATCACCGGGCCCATGCTTCGGCTCTGGCCGGGGAATTCCCGCGCGACGGCGACGGGCTGATCTTCACCTGGGACGGCGCGGGCCTGGGCGAAGACGGCACGCTGTGGGGCGGGGAGGCCCTGCTCGGGCGCCCCGGCGCCTGGCGCCGCGTCGCGAGCCTGCGCCCGTTTTCGCTGCTCGGCGGCGAGCGCGCGGCGCGCGAGCCCTGGCGCAGCGCCCTCGCGCTGTGCTGGGAGACCGGGAGAAGCTGGGAAAATTGCCCGAAAGGCTCGGATCTCCTGCGCGACGCCCGGGAGCGCGGCGTGAACTGCCCGCGCACGTCGTCGGCGGGGCGCCTGTTCGACGCCGCTGCCGCGCTCCTCGGGCTCGTCTCGAACGCGAGCTTCGAGGCGCAGGCGCCGATGGCGCTCGAGGCGGAGGCGGCCGGGGACGGCCCCGCTGTCCCGCTGCCGCTCGAGCGGCGCGGCGGCCTGTGGGTCAGCGACTGGGAGCCGCTGATCGAGCGTCTTCTCGATCCCGATACCCGGGTGAAGGAACGGGCTTCGATTTTCCACGCTTCGCTCGCGGGCACGCTGCTCGACCAGGCGCGCGCCGTGCGCGAGGCGCACGGCGTGTCGCGCATCGGGCTCACAGGCGGGGTCTTCCAGAACCGCGTGCTGTGCGAGCGCGTCGCGCGCGACGCGCAGGCGGACGGCTTCGAGGTGCTCGTCCCGGAGCGCATCCCGTGCAACGACGCGGGCCTCGCGTTCGGGCAACTGATCGAGACGGGAGCGCTTTCATGATCGACGGCCAGCACGTCACCCTCGCGCACGGCAACGGCGGCCGCTTCATGCGCGAGCTGATCGAGGAGGTGTTCGTGCGGCACCTCGCGAACCCCGAGCTCGACACGCGCTGCGACGCGGCGCATCTTCCGCTGCCCGAGGGAGACGTGCTCGTCACCACCGACGGATTCACCGTGCAGCCCCTCGAGTTCCCGGGCGGCGACATCGGCTCGCTCGCCGTTCACGGCACCGTGAACGATCTCGCCGTGGCCGGCGCGGTTCCCGCGTACTTGAGCCTCAGCGCCTTCATCGAGGAGGGCCTGGAGTTCGCGCGGCTCGACCGCCTGGTCGCAAGCATGGCGCTCGCCGCGCGCGAGTGCGAGGTGCGCGTCGCCGCCGGCGACACCAAGGTCGTGCGCCGCGGCGAGGGCGGCGGCGTGTATTTCGCGACCACCGGAGTGGGCATCCGCCGGCCCGGGCTCCGCCTGGGACTGGACCGCATCCGCGAGGGCGACGTGATTCTGGCGAGCGGCCCCGTGGGCGACCACGGCACGGCGGTGCTGCTCGCGCGCGAGCAGTTCGGCCTGCGCGGCGACCTCGCTTCCGACGCGGCGAGCGTGTTGCCGCTCACTACCGCGCTGCTCGACCTGCCCGGGCTGCGCTTCATGCGCGATCCGACCCGCGGCGGCCTGGCGACGGTGGCGCACGAGATCGCGCATGAGACCGGGCTGTGCGTGCGCCTGGACGGCCCGGCGATCCCGGTAAGGCCGCCCGTGGCGTCGGTCTGCGAGATGCTGGGATTCGATCCGCTGTACCTCGCGTGCGAGGGCCGCGTGGTCGCGGTGCTCGCGCCCGGGGACGCCGACCGCGCGCTCGATGCATGGCGCGCGCTGCCCGCCGGCAGCGACGCCGCGCGCATCGGCGTGGTGCAGAACGGGCGCCCGCAGGTGGTCCTGGAAACGGAGCTGGGCGGCGAGCGCTGCCTGGAGGAGCTGGAAGATGATCCCCTCCCGCGCATCTGCTGATCCCGCGATCCTGGTGCTCGGGATCGGCAACACGCTGCTCGGCGACGAGGGCGCCGGCGTGCACGCCATGCGGCGGCTCGAGCAGGGCTGCCGCGATCCGGCGATCCGGTTCGCCGACGGCGGGACGCTGAGCTTCACGCTGGCGGGGCTGATCGAGGAGAGCCCCGCGCTGATCGTGCTCGACGCCGCCGAGATGAAAGCCGCGCCCGGAAGCGTCGCGGTGTTCGTAGGAGAGGACATGGACGAGTTCCTGGGCAGCGAGCGCAAGCGCAGCGTCCACGAGGTGGGCCTGCTCGACTTGATGGCGCTCGCCGCGCTCGGCGGGCGGCTGCCCGCGCGGCGCGCCCTCATCGGCATCCAGCCGCAGTCGATCGACTGGTCGGACTCGCCGAGCGGAGCGGTGGCCCAGGCGATCCCCGAGGCGTGCGAGCGCGCGCGCGAACTCATCGAGAGGTGGCAGGCATGAACGCAATCGACAGGATAGGCGTCAAGGTGATCGCGGCCGCGGATATCCCGACCGGCAACGTGAAGCCGCTGCTCTTCGAGCTCGCCGGGCTGCTCGAGGCCTGGCTCTCGAAGGGCGAGTCGGCGAGCATCGACCTGCGCAGCCTGCCGCTTACGCGCGGCGACTACGCGGAGCTGGAGGCGGCGCTCGGCTCGGGCGCCGTGAGCGCGAGCGTCGAGGCGATCGGCGCGAGCGAGGTGCGCGAGACGCGCTACCCCGGCGTGTGGCGCGTCACGCACAGGAACGAGGCCGGCGAGGTCGCCGCCGACCTGCTCGAGGTATGCGGGCTGCCGGAGATCCTGCGCGCTCCGGCGGAGGACGCCGCAGATGGACTGATTCGTCTCAAGGAGGCATTGCAGCCATGACTACGCTGGGCGATTCCCTGCTCGCGAGCGGCGTGAGCCGCCGCGCGTTTCTCAAGTTCTGCACCGCCCTGACCTCGCTCATGGCGCTGCCGCCGGGCATGGCGCCGGCGGTCGCGCAGGCGCTCGCCAAGGCGAAGCGTCCCTCGGTGATCTGGCTCTCCTTCCAGGAGTGCACCGGCTGTACCGAGTCGCTCACGCGCTCGAACTCGCCGACGCTCGAGAACCTCATCCTCGACCTCGTGTCGCTCGATTACCACCACACGCTGCAGGCGGCCTCGGGCTTCGCCGCGGAGGCGGCGCGCGAGCACGCGATGAAGGAGTTCGACGGCAAGTACCTGCTGCTCGTCGACGGCTCGATCCCGACGAGCGACGGCGGGATCTACGGCGCCTGGGGCGGCGAGAGCTTCGTCGACATTCTCGAGCAATCGGCGAAAGGCGCGGCGGCCGTCGTCGCGATCGGCTCGTGCGCCTCCTTCGGCGGGCTGCCGAAGGCGAATCCGAACCCGACGGGCGCGAGGCCGGTATCCGATCTCGTGAAGAACAAGCCCGTAATCAACGTTCCCGGCTGCCCGCCGATCGCGGTGGTGATGACCGGCGTCCTCGCCCATTACCTCACCTTCGGCAAGATCCCGGAGCTCGACGCGCAGGGGCGGCCGCTCGCGTTCTACGGCGAGACCATCCACGACCGCTGCTACCGGCGGCCCTTCTACGACCAGGGCAAGTTCGCCAAGACCTTCGACGACGAAGGCGCACGCAGCGGCTGGTGCCTGTACGAGCTCGGCTGCAAGGGCCCGATCACCCACAACGCCTGCGCGACGGTGAAGTGGAACGCCGGAACGAGCTTCCCGATCCAGTCGGGCCACGGCTGCCTCGGCTGCTCGGAGCCGGACTTCTGGGACAAGGGCAGCTTCTACAAGGCGCTGTCGACCGCGGAATGGGGCGATGCGAAGACGCTCGGCGCGGCGGCCGCGGTGGGCGTTGCAGCCGGCGCGGCGGCCGCGTACCTCGGGCGCAGGCGCCAGGAACGGATCGAGAAGGAGAACTGACATGGACCTGCTGACGTTCGCACGAGGCCCGGGGATGCACTGGGCCACGACGGTTTTCGTGATCGGCGTTCTCTGGCGGCTGCTCGGCATCCTGCTGCTTCGAGGCAGGAAGGACCTGTCCGAGCCGCGCAGGACCGCGGCGTGGAAGGGCCTGCGGCTGATCGGGCTCCGCTCCTGGCCGCGCAAGGAGTTCCTCGGCGGCACGGCGTTCGGGGAGATCATGGGGTACACGTTTCACATCGGCTTTCTCGTCGCGTTGTTCTTCTATCTGCCGCACATCCTGTTCTTCGAGGACATCGCGAAAGGCGTGATCGGCGTGAACTTCAAGCGCGTCTTCGGGTTCGCCTGGCCCTACCTGCCGGGCGGGGCGATCTACTTCTTCAGCGCGGTGTCCCTGGCGGCGCTGGTCGCGGTGCTGGTCCACCGCATCGCCAGTCCCGTGAAGCGCATGCTCTCGAACTTCGACGACTACTTCAGCTGGTTCGTCACCATCGCGCCGATCGCGACCGGCATGCTCGCCTACAGCCACTACGGCGCGCCGTATCCGACGCTGCTCGGGCTGCACCTCCTCTCGGTGGAGCTGCTCATGATCTGGTTCCCGTTCGGGAAGCTGATGCACGCCTTCACGATGTTCCTGGCGCGCGGCGTCCAGGGCGTCGAGTTCGAGCGCAGGGGGGCTTCGCTATGAGCGCAATCGCGGTCGACAGGCAAGGCGAGATGCCGGGCGAGGAGCGCGTCGCCAAGGCGATGCAGGGGTTCGTGAAGGACTTCGGCCGCACGGCCGCGATCTACCTGGAGTCGTGCATCCACTGCGGCATGTGCGCCGAGTCCTGCCACTTCTACGAGGTGACGGGCGACCCGAAGTACACGCCGATCTGGAAGCTCGAGCCGTTCAAGCAGGCGTACAAGCGCGAGTACGGTCCGTTCGCGCCCTTCTACCGCCTGCTCGGCCTCAAGCGCGAGGTGACCGAGCCGCAGCTCGAGGAGTGGCAGCACCTGCTCTACGACTCGTGCACGGTGTGTGGGCGCTGTTCGCTCATGTGCCCGATGGGGATCGACATCGCCGGCCTGATCAGCGACGCGCGGCACGGCATGGCGCAAGCGGGCCTCGTCCCCAAGGAGCTGCGGGAGGCGGCCGAGCGCGGCGAGCGCGAAGGCAGCCCGCTCGGCGCGACCCCCAAGGTCTTCAAGGAGCGCATCGACTGGCTCGCCGACGAGCACGAGGTCTCGATCCCGCTCGACAAGGGCAAGGCGGACATCCTTTGTTCGATGTCCTCGATCGAGATCATGAAGTACCCGCAGTCGATCGTCGCGACGGCGAAGATCATGAAGCACGTCGGCGCCGACTGGACCTTCCGCAGCGACGGCTACGAGGCGACCAACTTCGGGCTGTTGTCGGGCAACGCGCAATGGCAGAAGGACATGAGCATGAAGCTCATCAACGCGGCCGTCGCGTGCGGGGCGAAGACGCTCGTCCTGCCGGAATGCGGCCACGCCTACGGCGCGCTGCGCTGGCAAGGCGCGAACCTGTACGGCAAGCCGCTCCCGTTCAGGGTGCTGCACATCTCGGAGTTCCTCGCCGAGAGCGCCCGGAGCGGCAAGCTCAGGCTGAAGAAGCTCGCCAAGAGCGCCACCTTCCACGATCCCTGCCAGATATCGCGCCGCGGCGGCGCGGTCGAGGCGCCGCGCGAGGTGCTCGCGGCGTTGGGCGTGGAGCTGAAGGAGATGTTCCCCACGAAGGGCACGAACTGGTGCTGCGGCGGGGGAGGCGGCGTGGTGGCGATCCATCGCGCCGACGCCCTGCGCTACAAGGTGTTCAAGCTGAAGATGGACCAGATCGACGACACCGGCGCCGAGCTGCCGGTGACGAGCTGCGCCAATTGCCGCCAGACCTTCGACGACGGCCAGGCGCATTTCAAGTGGGACAAGAGCATGAACAGCCTGCTCGAGCTGGTGGCTGACAACCTCATAGAGGCCTGACATGGCAGCACAAACGCTGGTCCTGGATCCCATTACCCGCATCGAAGGGCACCTGCGCATCGAGGCCGAGACCGACGACAGCGGCCGCATCACGCGCGCGTCGAGCTCGGGCACCATGGTGCGCGGAATCGAGATCATCCTGCGCGGGCGCGACCCGCGCGACGCCTGGGCATTCGCCCAGCGCATCTGCGGAGTGTGCACGCTGGTGCACGGCATCGCGTCGGTGCGCGCGGTGGAGGACGCGCTGAAGTACCCGATCCCGCCGAACGCCCAGCTCATCCGCAACCTGATGATCGCGGCGCAGTACGTGCACGACCACGTGATGCACTTCTACCACCTGCACGCGCTCGACTGGGTCGACGTGGTGTCGGCGCTGAAGGCCGACCCGAAGAAGACCTCGGCGCTCGCGCAGAGCATCTCGAGCTATCCCAACTCTTCGCCCGGATACTTCTCCGACATACAGAGGCGCGTGAAGACCTTCGTCGAGTCGGGGCAGCTCGGCATCTTCGCGAACGGCTACTGGGGGCACCCGGCGTACAAGCTGCCGCCCGAGGCAAATCTCATGGCGGTGGCGCACTACCTCGACGCGCTCTCGTGGCAGCGCGACGTCGCGAAGCTCCATTCCATATTCGGCGGCAAGAATCCGCACCCGAACTTCCTCGTGGGCGGCGTGCCCTGCGCGATCAGCATCGACCCGGGCGGCGGCACGCGCCTGGCGGGCACCGAGAGCGCGACCGCGGTGAACATGGTGGGGCTGGGGCAGGTCCAGGACATCATCCGGCAGATGCGGAGCTTCGTCGACCAGGCCTACGTGCCCGACACGCTCGCGATCGCCTCGTTCTACAAGGATTGGGGCGCCCAGGGCGAGGGCCTGGGGAATTTCCTGACGTACGGCGACTTTCCCGAGAAGGGAATGTCCGATCCCTCGACGTACCTGATTCCGCCGGGCGTGATCCTCGACCGCGACCTCTCGAAGATCCACCCGCTCGACCTGCACGCCGAGGACCAGATCCAGGAGTTCGTCGCCCACTCCTGGTACGACTACAGCGGGGGCAAGGAGCGCGGGCTGCATCCCTACGACGGCGAGACGAAGTTCAACTACACCGGACCCAAGCCGCCGTACAAGAATCTCGACGTCGGCCAGGCGTACTCCTGGCTCAAGTCGCCGCGCTGGCGGGGCAAGCCGGTCGAGGTGGGGCCGCTCGCGCGCGTTCTCATGCTCTACGCCAAGGGCCACCCGCAGACCAAGGATCTGGTGAACGGCACGCTCAAGACGCTGAACGTGCCGGTGCAGGCCCTGTATTCGACCCTGGGGCGCACCGCGGCGCGCACGCTCGAGACCAAGGTCATCGCCGACACCATGCAGGTCTGGTACGACAACCTCATCGCCAACATCAAGTCGGGCGACGTGCGCACCTTCAACGAGGCGCAATGGGACCCGTCGTCCTGGCCGAGGGAAGCGAAGGGCGCGGGCACCATGGAGGCGCCGCGCGGCGCACTCGGGCACTGGATCGTGATCCGCGACGGCAAGATCGCGAACTACCAGGCGGTGGTGCCTTCCACCTGGAACGCGGGTCCGCGCGACGCGCAGGGGCAGGACGGCGCGTACGAGGCCGCGCTGAAGGGCCATCGTCTCGCCGATCCCAAGCAGCCGATCGAGATACTGCGCACCATCCACAGCTTCGACCCCTGCCTCGCCTGCGCGGTGCACGTCGTCGGCGAGACGGGCGAGGAGCTGATCAGGGTGAAGGTGTGCTGAGCTTCGCGGCACGCGCCTTCCTCGCGAGCGCGTGCATCGCCGCATGTGCTTCGACGGCGCTGGCCGCCGAGCCCAAGGCGAAGATCTCCAAGGAAGGCCAGGCCTGCGTCGCCTGCCACCAGGCGCAGTCGCCCGCGTTCGTGAGGGAATGGAGGCTTTCGAAGCACGCGGCCAGGGGCGTGGACTGCTACGGCTGCCACAAGGCGGACAAGGGCGACGCCGATGCGATGGACCACAACGGCTTCACCATCGCGATCCTCGTCACGCCCAAGGACTGCGCCCGCTGCCACGCGCGGGAAGTCAACGAGATGACCGCGAGCCACCACGCGAAGGCGGGGAACATCCTCGACTCGCTCGACAACTTCCTGGGCGAGGTCGTCGGCGGTCCCGAGGCGGTGGCGGTCGGCTGCGTGCAGTGCCACGGGTCGAAGGTGAAAGTGCTCGCCGGCGGCAAGCTCGACACGACCACCTGGCCGAACACCGGCATCGGCAGGATCAATCCAGACGGCTCGCTCGGCTCGTGCAGCGCCTGCCACGCGCGGCACAGCTTCTCGAAGGCCCAGGCGCGCGAGCCCGAGGCCTGCGGCAAGTGCCATCTCGGGCCGGACCATCCGCAGATCGAGGTCTACCAGGAGTCCAAGCACGGCATCCTGTACGCCGCCAACAAGAGCCGCCTCAACATGGACAAGAGCTCGTGGGTCGTCGGCCGGGACTACAGCGCGGCGCCGACCTGCGCGACCTGCCACATGGGCGCGACCCCGAACCAGCCGGCGACGCACGACGTCGGCACGCGCATCTCCTGGACGCTGAGGCCGCCGATCTCCAAGAAGCTCGAGAACGCGGACAAGAGGCGCGCCGACATGCAGGACGTGTGCGGCAACTGCCACGCGCAGCCCTTCGTCGAGGGCTTCTACCGGCAGTTCGACGGCCTGGTGAACCTCTATAACGACAAGTTCGCGAAGCCCGCGACCGCCATCCGCGACGAGCTCATGAAGCGGGGCAAGCTCACGCCCGCGGACTTCGACGACAAGCTCGACTGGATCTACTACGAGCTATGGCACCACGAGGGCCGGCGCGCGCGCCACGGGGCGGCGATGTCGGGGCCCGATTACGCCTGGTGGCACGGGATCTACGAAGTCGCCAAGAACTTCTACACGGAGTTCCTGCCGGAAGTGAAGCGCGTCGCGGGACCGGAGCTCTACGACGAGCTGACCAGGAAATACATCGGCAGCGACGTGAGGCACGAGTGGTTCCTGAAGGGCATGAGCAAGGAGCAGCTCGAGAAGATCAGGAAGTTCTACGAGGAGCGCTACGGGACCTCCGAGGCGCCAGCGAAATAGCGCATCGGCCTTCAGGGACGCCTGGCGACCGGACTGCCTTTCGTTTCACTGACGCCCATGCCGCGGCAGCCGGCCGCCGGGCACGGCAGATCGTAGAAGACGGCGTTCAGGTAGGCGGCCACGTCCGCGATCTCCTCCTGGCTCCATCGGAGATCCGCGATCCCCTGCCAGCGCGCAATCTGGAAAACCAGATCGTCCCACGTTCGCACCAGGCGCTTCTCGCGCCAATGCACCTGCGCGGTGTGGCAGGCGTTGCAGTTGTCGCGGTAGAGATCGCCGCCGCGGTCCGCGCTGACCATCGGTGGCGGGGCTTGCTCCGGCGGCGAAGCGCAGCCCGCAGCGAGCGCTACGGCGCAGGAGAGCAGGCAGGCGGCTATTCGATTCGTCATGGCATCCATGATGACCTACGCGGCGGCCCGCGATTTGACCCAGGTCAACCGCGGCTACCCCGGCTTGCCGTCCGCCCGCGGGAGCACGAGGATGGGCGAGTAGACGACGAGATAAATCGCAAACGCCGCCGTCCACAGCACTCCGGACGCGACCAGGGTCCACAGGTAATGCGAAGGCCACAATGCGGGCGCAAAGACCCGCACCGCGACCCCAAGGGTGAGAAGGACGTACGCCGCCGCGATGGCGCGGCCGACCGTCAGCTCGCGCCCGGTGTGGCCCAGCGCCGCGCGCGTCATCACGGCGAGGATCATGGTGCCGAAGGCGCCCATGGTGAGCGCGTGCACCCAGTGCGCCGCCCAGCCGGCGCCGGCCAGCAGCGACAGCGCCTTGAGCGCGAATCCGATCGGCAGCCAGGCGTACCCGACGTGTAGCACCCACAGGATCGCTTCGCCGCGAGTGCGCAGGCTGCGCCAGCCGGAGAGCCGCGCGCCCTGAGCGATCGCGACCAGCGCGGCGAGCCATCCCGCGACAGCGCCGTCGGGCCGCCAAAGATCGACGACGACGACGGCGATCATCAGCGCCATCACCGCGCGCTCGAGCCGCGCGAAGCTGCGGATCTCGGGCGCCTCGCCCCGCCGCCGCAGGGCGTTGGCGGTGAACGAGGGCACGATGCGCCCGCCGATCAGGGTGAGGACGACCAGCATCAGGTCGATCGCGATGCGCAGGCTGCCGCTCGCGAGGAGCGGGTCCTGGCGCGCGAGTCCCGCGAGAAACACGGCGTCGGCGACCCACAGCAGGGCGAGGACGAGGAGGAGCGGGGTGTTGCGGTTGCGCGAGCGCACCAGCGGAGGCGCGAGAAGCAGCGCGACCCCGGGCAGGAAGGCGAGCTCGGCTGCGGCGAGCGCCCAGAAAGGCAGCCAGTCCGCGAACGCGAAGGCGAGGCGCCCGATCAGCCAGGCCAATGCGACCGCCGCGAGGGGCCCGCCGCCGAAGCCCTTCGCGCCGGTCCAGCTCGGCACCGCGGTCAGCAGGAACCCGGCGAGCGCGGCGCCGACGAAGCCGTAGAAGAGCTCGTGCGCGTGCCACAGCTGCGGAGGCAGCGCGCCGAGCGGCATCGACCCCTGGCCCAGCATCAGCAACCACGCCGGAACCACGAGCGCGGCGCTCAAGCCGGCCGCGAGGAAGAACGGCCGGAAGCCGTAGGCGAACAGCGTCACAGCGACGCGCTCCGCGTGACCGCGACCGCGACAATGTAGCCGAACACGGTCAGTGCCGCCATCCAGGCCGCGACGCGCAAGCGTTTCGGCCGGCCGGGCCGGAGCGCCAGCGCGCCGAGGCCGATATGGACCGGAAGCGCGATGAGCTTCGCCGCGAGCCAGGGTGTGGCAGGCGACAGTCTCAACACGAACGCAAGCCAGACGCCGGCGGCGAGGAGGACGGTGTCGTTGACGTGCGGCACGACCCGCACCCAGCGGCGACCCAGACGCTCCGAATCGAGCATCATCCAGACGCCGCGAAGGAAGAACAGGCCCAAGCTCACCGCGACGGCGACGGCGTGAACGTACTTGATCGCGACGTAGGTCGTCACGGCTCGGCCACCGCGCGGAACTGATGGCCGGCGACCGGCAGGTCAGGATCCGGCGTTGGTCTCACAGACCTTCCTCGCCGAGCGCGCGCATCTTCGACAGCCACTTCGTGCGCGCTTCGGGCTTGCCCTCGACTCCGCCGATCAGCGTCTCGCGGACCGGGCGGATGCCGACGAAGGAAAGAACATTGCGCTCGAGGCCTTTCAGTCCGTGCGCCCCGAACACCCAGCGGTACACGAAGGCCGGCATCCCCATGGTCACGACGATGCGCGCCGAGCGTCCCGAGAGGCGCTTCTCCCACGGCGATCCGCCGCCGCCGACGGCGAAGCCCGGCCGCAGCACCTGCTCGAGGAACGCCTTCACGAGCGCGGGCATCGTTCCCAGCCATAACGGAAATACCAGCACGATGTGCTCCGCCCAGCCGATCGCGTCCTGCGACTCGCGCAGGTTCTCGGGCAGCGGGCCCGTCTCCCAGTCGTCTTTTCCTCGCAGCACGGGGAAATCGATCTTGGCGACGTCGACCGTACGCACCTCGTGGCCGGCGCGTCTCGCGCCTTCGGCGTACGCCTGCGAGAGCGCGCGACAGAATCGGCCGGGAGCGGGGTCGGGGTGCCCGATCAACAGGGTGATACGCTTTCCGATGGTCGGGGCCGCTGCCGCTCGCTCACGCATAACTGCGCAGGCGCTGCGAAAAGTCGGCCAGAGCCCGGATGCCGCTCGATTCTGCGCGCTTGCACCAATCCTGGAACTGCCTGACGAGCTGGTCTCTCGGAGCCGCGGAGCGCTCCCATAGCGCCGCAAGCTCCCGGCGCATCGAAACCATCGTCTGCAGCGCCCGCGACTTCGGGAGCGTCTCGTTCAATTTCGCGAGCTCTGCCTCGCGGAGTGTCCGTTCGTTGCGCGTCAATGAACTTTCGATTTCCCGCAACAAGAGCGCCTCCGCGGGCGCGAAGCGCCGCAGCCGGCCCAGCTCCTTCGCGTAGATGACCTTGAGGGACTTGGCGTACTGCGCCAGCACGTCGTACCGGTTTGCGATCACCGACTGGAGCATCTGGACGTCCGCCGTCGGTTTGGGCGAGGAGAAGTGAGGCCTGGGCGCGACGTGCTTCACCTTCGCAAGTCCCAGAGCCTGGAATATGCGCACGTATAGCCAGCCGATATCGATCTCGTACCACTTGTTCGAGAGCTTGGCGGAAGTCGGATAAGCGTGATGGTTGTTGTGCAGCTCCTCTCCGCCGATGAGGACGCCCCAGGGCACGATGTTCGTGCTCCAGTCCGGCGTGGACCAGTTGCGGTAGCCCCAGTAGTGGCCGACTCCGTTGATCACGCCGGCAGCCCAGAACGGGATCCACACGAGCTGCACCAGCAGGATCAGGACGCCGGGCACGACGCCGAACAGGACGAGGTCGATCACGCCCATCAAGGTGATCCCCAGTATCAGAAACTTCGAGTAGACGTTGCGTTCCAGCCAGTCGTTCGGCGTGCCGGCGCCGTAGCGTGCGAGGGTTTCGGGATCGCGCGCGGCCTTGACGTAGAGGAACACCCCGCCCCAGAGCACGCGGGAGATGCCGTAGATCTGTGGGCTGTGCGGGTCTTCGGGCGAGTCGCACTTGGCGTGGTGCTTGCGATGCACGGCGGCCCATTCCCGGGTCACCATGCCCGTCGTCATCCACAACCAGAGCCGGAAGAAATGGCTGAGCGCCGGATGGAGATCGAGGGCGCGGTGCGCCTGGTGCCGGTGCAGGAACACCGTGACGGCGACGATGGTGATATGGGTGAGAACCGCGGCGGCGATCGCGTACCCCCACCAGGGCAAGTCCAACACGCCGTAGAAGAGCATGATCAATTCTCGTTCTCTGGTTGGCTACTGATTGAATTTTCCCTCGGCGAATCGGCGCGTTCTTGATCTGGCTCAAACTCTTCTCAATCGAATCCGAAGCGCCGGATCAGCGCGGTTTTCACCCACTGCGTGAACACCAGGTAGCAAAACAGAATGGCGGCCAGCGCGAGGAAGTAGCGCGCGGGCAGCGGCGTCAGTCCCAGCAGGCCTGCGAAATCCGAGAACGGCAGCCACAGGGCGACGGCGCAGACCGCGATCGTTGTGATGAGCAGAGGCGCCGCCGCTCTGCTTTCGAGAAATGGAACGCCGGCGGTGCGGATCACGTGCACGATCAGCGTCTGCGAAAGCACCGACTCGACGAACCAGCCGGTCTGGAACAGGCTCGGGTTGTCGCGCGCGTGGAAGGCGTAGAGCAGCGTGAAGTAGGTGGCGTAGTCGAACAGCGAGCTGATCGGCCCGAACGCGAGCATGTAACGGCCGATGTTGCCGATGTTCCACTTGCGCGGCCGCGCGAGGTAGGCGGCGTCGACGCTGTCGGTCGCGAGCGCGGTCTGGGAGAAGTCGTACAGCAGGTTGTTCAGCAGCACCTGAACCGGCGCCATCGGCAGGAAGGGCAGGAAGGCGCTCGCCCCCACCACGGAGAACATGTTGCCGAAGGCGGAGCTCGCGCCCATGCGGATGTACTTCACGACGTTCGCGAACACGCGCCTGCCTTCGATCACCCCGTCCCTGAGCACGAGCAGGCTTTTCTCGAGAAGGATGATGTCGGCGGATTCCTTGGCGATGTCCGCCGCGCCGCTGACCGATACACCGGCGTCGGCGGCCCGCAGCGCGGGCCCGTCGTTGATGCCGTCGCCCAGGTAGCCGACGACATGGCCGCCGCCGCGCAGCGCGGTGATGATGCGTGCCTTGTGCTCGGGCGCGAGCTTCGCGAACACCGCGGTTCGCTCCGCGGCCTGCGCCAGCGCCGCATCGTCCATGCGGTCGAGCTCGCCACCGAGCACCACCGTGCCGGTCTCGATCCCCACCATCCCGCAGACTTTTTTCGTGACGACTTCGTTGTCGCCGGTGAGGACCTTCACCTCGATGCCCTGATCGCGCAGCGCGCGGACGGCGCCGGCAGCGCTCTCCTTGGGCGGATCGAGAAACGCGATGTAGCCGGCCAGCACCAGCCCCGATTCGTCGGCGCGGCTGCAGACCGTTTTCGCGGCGGGAATGTGCTTGTACGCCACGGCGATCACGCGGAAGCCTTCCTCGTTCAGGCCGCGGATGACCGGAAGGAGGTCCAGGCGGTGCGCCGCGGTGAGAGGAACGACCTTGCCTCTTTCCTCGACGTGAGCGCACGCGGCGATGGTTTCCTCCACCGCGCCCTTGCAGATCAGGACGTGGTGCGTAGGGTCGCGTGCGACCATGACCGACATGCGCCGGCGCCGGAAGTCGAAAGGCACTTCGTCGATCTTGCGATAGCTGCGCGGAATATGCACATGCTCGCGCATCTCGGCACGCTCGAGGACAGCGACATCGAGGAGGTTCTTCAGGCCCGACTGGAAATGGCTGTTGAGGTAGGCGAGCTCGAGCACATGCGCGCTCTCGGCGCCGACGATATCCACGTGCTTCTCGAGAATCACCTTGTTTTGGGTCAGCGTCCCGGTCTTGTCGGTGCACAACACGTTCATCGCGCCCAGGTTCTGAATCGCGCTCAGGCGCTTGACGATCACCTTCTTGCGTGACATGGCGAGCGCGCCCTTGGCGAGATTGATGGTCACCACCATCGGCAGCATCTCGGGCGTCAGGCCTACCGCCACCGCCACCGCGAACAGGAAGGCCTCGACCCAGTTGCCTTTCGAGAGGCCGTTGATGAGGAAGACCAGCGGCACCATCACCAGCATGAAGCGCAGCATCAGCCTGATGAAGCGCCTCACGCCCAGATCGAAGCTCGTCGGCTGGCCCTCCGCCCCGATCGATGCCGCGATCGAGCCGAAGCGGGTGTGCGCGCCCGTTGCGACCACCAGCGCGGTCGCGGTGCCGCTCACCACGTGCGTGCCCAGGAAGGCGATGTTGGGCAATTCGAAAGCCGATGCCGTGCCCGGCGGCAAGGCAGCGTGTTTCTCCGCGGGCATAGATTCCCCGGTCAGCGCGGACTGGTCGACGAACAGGTCCTTGGACTCGAGCAGGCGCACGTCCGCCGGGACCAGGTCGCCGGCTGCGAGCCGCACGACGTCGCCGGGAACGAGCCTCGCGATGGGGAGCTCCAGCGCGCGGGCCTCGCCCGAGGCGCGCTCGCGACGCAGTACCGTCGCGGTCGTGTGCACCATCGCACGCAGACGCTCGGCCGCCTTGCCGGAACGCACTTCCTGGAACCACGACAGCAGGACGGAGAGGGCGACTATGACGGCGATCACCGCGGCTCCGCCGGCCTCGCCGGTGAGCCATACCAGGGCGGCGAGGACGAGCAGGAGCAGGGACAGGGGACTCAGGAACAGGCGGATTAGGCGCGCGAACGGCGCGAGCCGCCGCTCCCGCGCGGCCGCGTTCGGGCCGAAGCGCGCGGCGCGTGCCGACGCTTCGCGCCGGGTCAGCCCCTCCGGCGAGGAAGCAAGACGGGAAATGAGCGCGCCGGCCTCGAGCCGCGCCGCGTCCTCGAGAGCGGGAAGATCCAGTCCCTTCGGGCTCTTCAACGCGT
>Ga0335083_10001013_pt1 | contig 39744 bp, 27 predicted proteins | sample Lox_Sample_42_FD_206716 | JGI IMG/M metagenome (GOLD analysis project Ga0335083, IMG submission 206716) | Soil microbial communities from Loxahatchee National Wildlife Refuge, Florida, United States - Lox_Sample_4.2 | ecosystem: Environmental > Terrestrial > Soil > Wetlands | place: USA...
CCCGCGGCGAACCCCTGGTGATAGACCTGCGGATCGATGGCGTAGCGCGGGGCTCCGGCCGCCAGCACGTAGGTGATCAGACACTCGTTCCAGCCGCGGATCTCGTGGTTCAGCGACCAGCCGTTGTTGGGACTCCAGTGCCAGTACAGAACGCTCCGGCCACCCTGCGTGTACCAGTCCCACTCCACTTCCTGCCAGAGCCAGTCGATGCGGCCCCGCAGGTCACGCTCGGTCTGCGTATCGCGCTGGAAGTACTGCCGCGCGCACAGCAGTCCCATGCACAGGAACGAGGTCTCCACCAGATCGCCACCGTCATCCTTGCGGAAGAACGGGATGGTGGCGGCGCTGCGACCGTTGATGAAATGCGCATAGGCGCCGTGGTAGCACGTGGCGGCGATGAGCAGCTCGAGCATGCGCCCGAGCCGCTCGAGCGCGGCGTCGCGGCTGATCCAGCCACGCTCGACGGCAACAATGATGGTCATGATGCCGAAGCCGGAACCGCCCACCGCGACCTTGTCCCCCGTCGGCGCATCGCTCGTCGTGCGCCGGTCGAAGGCCAGTCCGCTCACCGGGTGGGCACCCTCCCAGAAGAACCTGAAGGTCTGCCGCTGGATGATCTCCAGCAATGCCTCATCGGGCAGCAGGGCCAGCGTCCCCGGATCCGCCTCCGCGGTCACGCCGGCCGGCGCTCCGGATCTGCTGTGCTGCTCCGCTTCCGACATGGATCCTCCCGTCCGGCGATTTTGACCTGCTTTCCGGCCGCCGGCGCATCTATGATGACGGTACCGCGTTTGGGGACGGCTTGCGATGAACCGGATCGAGAATCTGCTCGGCAGGATGACGCTCACGGAGAAGCTGGGCCAGCTCACCATGACCTCGGCGGGTTACGCGGTGACCGGTCCGGTGATCGCCGGCGACTCCACCGAGGCCATCCGTACGGGCGCCGTGGGCAACGTACTCAACCTGTTCGGCGCGGGACCGGTGCGTGAGATGCAGCGCCTTGCGGTCGAGGACTCGCGCCTGAGGATCCCGCTGCTCATCGGCCACGATGTGATCCACGGCCACCGCACCACGTTTCCCATCCCGCTGGCCGAAGCGGCGCTGTTCGATCCGGCCGCCTGGCAGCAGACGGCGCGCGAGGCGGCGCGGGAAGCCGCCATCGATGGCCTGTCGATGACGTTCTCGCCCATGCTCGATGTGTCGCGCGACCCGCGCTGGGGCCGTACGGCCGAAGGCCCGGGCGAGGACCCGTGGGTCGGCATGAAGATGGCCGAAGCGAAGGTGAGGGGCTACCAGGGGAACGATCTGGCCGCGCCGGACTCCGTGGCGGCCTGCGCCAAACATTTCTGCGCCTACGGACCTGTGATGGCCGGGCGCGAATACGCCGCCGTGGATATCTCCGACCGCACGGTGCACGAAGTCCATCTGCCCCCCTTCGATGCGGCCGTCGCCGCCGGCGTGGCCACGATCATGCCCGCCTTCACCGATCTCGGGGGAATTCCGATGACGGCCAACGCCGCCCTGCTGCGCCATTATCTGCGCGAGCAGCGTGGCTTCGACGGCGTGTTGATCAGCGATTACAACGCGATTCGCGAGCTTCTCCATCATGGCGTGGCCGCGGATCTGCCCGAGGCCGCGGCTCTCGCGCTGGAGGCCGGAGTCGACATCGACATGATGTCGGATGCTTATCGGCGCGCCCTGCCGATCGCACTGGAGCGCGGCCTGGTCAGTCTGTCACGCGTGGATGAGTCCGTGCGTCGCGTGTTGCGTCTGAAGGAGCAGCTCGGGCTGTTTGATGATCCTTACCGCAGGGGAGCTCACGCCGATACTCCAGCGGCTCTGGCTCGGCGTCGGGAGTTGGCGCGGGCCGTCGGGCGCCGCGCCATCGTGATGATGAAGAACGACGGGCACGCATTACCCTGGCGCAACCCACGCAGGATTGCCGTGATAGGCCCTCTGTCCGATTCTCCTGGTGACATGCGCGGCCCATGGGCATCCGCCGGAGTTGCGGAGACTCAGGTCTCCGTGCTGGCAGGGCTGCGGCGGGGACTACCCTCAGCGCAAATCCGCCATGCGCAGGGTGTGCCGATTTCGGGTGGTGACACCAGTGGTGTGGCCGCGGCCGTCGGTCTCTGTGCGGGTGCCGATGCCATCCTGTTGTGTCTCGGCGAGGCTGCCTCGATGAGCGGCGAGGCGGCCAGCCGTGCGCATCCCGAGCTGCCCGGCGAACAGCTCGCCCTGGCCGAAGCGGTTTTTGCGCAAGCCCGATCGCAGGGGTCACCGGTCACGGTCGTGGTGTTCTCCGGGCGGCCGCTGGTCATTCCGCGTCTGGCGGAGCAGGCGGACGCACTGCTCGCGGCCTGGTTCCTGGGCTGCGAGGCGGGAAATGCGCTGTGCGATCTCCTCACGGGCACCGCCTCCCCCAGCGGGCGCACACCCATCAGCTGGCCGCGCGCTCTCGGTCAGGTACCGGTGTTCTATGGGGAGCGGCCCAGTGGCCGGCCCGCGGACACTCATGATCACTACACCAGCAAGTATCTGGACGTCCCCAACGAGCCGTTGTTCTGCTTCGGTCATGGACTGAGTTACGGCGAGTTCGAACTGGGTGGCCTCAAGGTCACTCCCGCCCGCGCTGCCGAATCCGACACCATCGAGGTCAGTGTCGAAGTGACCAATCGCGGCCAGGACAGCGCCGAGGAAACGGTCTTCCTGTTCACGCACGACAAGGTCGCCTCCGTGACCCGCCCGGTACTCGAACTCAAGGGTGTGGGGAAGGTGACGCTGCGGCCGGGCCAGACCCAGACCGTCCGGTTGCGCCTGCCTGCATCAGATCTGCGATTTCCAGCTCGCGACCTGAAGCCGGTGTTCGAGCCTGGCGAGATCGACATCTTCGTCGGCCCGAGCGCTGACCGGACGAAGCTGCTCAGCGCGACGCTGCAACTCGACGCCGCCCGCGCCTGAGCGCCGCGCCCGGAGCCCCCATGGGTTCACGGCGCTCCGCCTTGTCAGGGATCATCGGGACACCCGGGATTGTGCGGCTGCTTCAGCGCGCAGCCGGGCCGGCCTGCAACAACTCGAGTCCCGCCGCATGGTTGAGCTGAAAGCCCTTCCACACCGTGATGCCGTCGCTGCCCGGGCTGTAGGCGTTGTACGGGAAGTTGCCCGAGTTGGGCCAGACCCCCGCGGAGGAGTCCGATGTCGCGACGTTGAGGTAGGCAGCGCGGCTGGCATCGCCACGCAGATAAAGATCCAGGAAAGCCGTGATGAAATGAGCGCTGATCGCGTTGATCCGCTCCTTGCGCCACACCGGATCCTCGAACCAGTCCTGGTCCCACAACCGACCCCGCATCTGCTCCGGGACCGGATTCAGCCCGATCGCATGCCCGCAGCCCTTGAACGTGAGCAGGTAGCGCTGTGCGCCCGTCGCCCCCTCGAACATCGCGCGCGCCCCGGTCGCATAATCCACCGTGCGATCGGAGTCACCGGAAATCAACAGCAGCGGCGTCGAGACATCGCGGATGCCTGCTCCCCACGCGCCCAGCGAACCTCCTCCGACCGGCGACATGGCGACGACCGCCCGCAAGCCCTTCACCAGCACCGCATCGCGTTGCCCGCCGCCGCGGGCATAGGGCAGCAGTAATCCGTTCGGTACGATCTTCGCGAGCGATCCGGCCGGGTCCAGAGTCGCGCCCGCTGCAGTCAACACGCCGTAACCGCCCATCGAATAACCGATCAATGCCGTCTTCGCCGGATCGATCAGATGCTCCTTGGCGAGCACGGTCTGCAGCGAACGGCTCACATAGGCAATGTCGAGCGGCCGGCGCAGCGCCGGTTGCGGAAACTTGCTGCGATCGGTGATGGGCGGGTCCTCGTGACGGATCGCCGCCACGACATAGCCCTTGGAGGCCAGATTCTCCGTCAGCCACGTCATGGCCACCGTGGCATTGCTGTAGCCGTGAGACACGACGACCAGCGGATAACCCGTGCCGGCCGCACGCGCGTCGCGGACGGCGATTCCGGGCACTGTGAATCGCGCCGGAGCCGCAGGCGGCTCCGAGGGCAGGCTCGCGCTATAAGTCTCGCGCGCTGCGCCCGGCGCAGGCACGGCGGGGTACCAGATATCGACGGTCAGGGAGCGGTCGCGCTTGGGAAAGGCACCGGAAGCCTCCGGCGCCAGCAGGTCCACCTGATTGCGCTGGATCACGGACAGAGTGCGGATGCCGACCGAAGCGGTCCCGAGTCGCGCCAGCTCGGGCGCATCCACGCCAAATTCGCTTGGCGGCGGGCCCATCGCGGCGCCGCTCGCGGGTAGCACGCCTCCACTCACGGCCATGATGGCCGCGAGCACCGGGCCACGGCGGCGGAGGTGCGAATCAGGGCGTGGCACGCGACGGTGGGGACATACTCATGGCCGGCGCGAGTGTAGCGCTTTTGTCTGTAAATGTGCTCCATAGGTCGCGGGTTGGCGGTAACGTACGCACCATGGTGAGCCCGCCGATGTTGGTCCTGCTTGCCGCCGTGCTGATCGCGGCGGCCATCGTCATCGGCGCGGTCTTCTGGTCACGACTGCCACGCCGCAGGCACACGGATCCAGGCAACTCGGCCACGCCTGTCTCCGCAGCATCCGCAGTACCCGGCCAGACTGGCGCGCAAGCCGGTGGCGGCGAGGCCGCGGAGGCGGAACAGGCCGAAGCCGAAGACCCGAACGCAATCAGACCCCTCACGGGCCACGAAATATTCACCAAGCTGTGCGAATACGCGCTCGGCCGCGGACGCGGCACCGAACTCGCCGCTGGACACGAAGGAATCGCCGAAGCCGCCGCCGCGGCCCTGCTGGATGCCGCGACCCAACAGCGTTACACCCCGCGGCGTCCGAACATGTTGCCGCGCCTGCTGAGCGCCGCGAACGATGAAAATGTCAGCCGGCGCGAACTGACCTCGATTATCGCGAAAGACCCCTCCCTGGTCGGCAACCTGCTGAAGATCGCCAACAGCTCCTTCTATCGGATCACGCCGGAACCGGTTGAAAGCGTCGACCGCGCAGTGGCCCTGCTGGGCACGGACGGCATCCGCTCGCTGATCACGGCGGCCGTCATGCAGCCCATCTTCCGCTTTGGCGGCGCGGATTTCCCGCGCTTCCCGGAAGTGGCCTGGGAGCATACCTTCCGGTCGGCCAGTGCCGCCGTGCCCTACACGTTCTTCGTCGAGAAGGCCGACCCGTTCACCGCCGAGCTGCTCAGCCTCGTGATGGGACTGGCCGGCATCGTGGTGTTCCGCGTGGCCATGGATCAGTACGCCGGCTCGCCGCGCATGGTGCCGCATGCGAGTGTGATCGCGTGGCTGCTCGACAATCACTGCGCACCCACCGCCCGCCGCATCGGCGCGAGCTGGGAGTTGTCCGAAAAGACTCTCGCGAGCCTGGACGATCAGACCTGGACCGCGACCGAGCATCCCACCGCGCTCGGCCGATCCCTCTATTACGGCCGGCTGGTCGGTGCGCTGGCGGTGCTGCGGACCAACCGGGTCATCAACGAGGATACCGCCCTGGCATCGATTCCAAGGTCGGAGATGCCGCAGGGTCAGGTGATGCGCATGTGGATGCGGCTCACGCCGCAACCGGGGAAGGCTCAGCCTGCTAAGCCATGAGGTAGAGCGTGCGGTGGACGAAGCGCAACTTCCCGATCACCGGCGCACTCAGCACGAACGGATACCCATCCGGCAGTCCCAGTCCGCGGTTCAGGTTGTTCAGCACGTAGGTGAGCGCGAGCCAGTCCGCGATCATGCGGTCAAAATCCGGCACGTGTGGCGCGAGCGGATCCGGTGTGCGCATCATCGCCGGCTCGTCAGCGCGCAACGGCAGCAGCGACAGGCCTGTGGCCGCGGCGGTTTCCAGTGCGTCGGTCATGTGCAGGAAATGCGCCCACGTCTCGGCCCAGTCCTCCCACGGATGCGCCGTGGCATAGGCGCTGATGCAACGGTCCGCCCAGTCCGCCGGTGGACCGCTCTCGTAGTGCCGTTCCAGCGCCTGGGCGTAATCGGCACGCTCATCGCCGAACAGACGGCGGAATTCGGCCAGATGCGGCTTGCCGCGGATCAGCTGATCCCAGTAGTAGTGGCCGATCTCGTGGCGGAAATGTCCGAGCAGCGTGCGAAAGGGCTCCGCGTTGCGGTGCCGCTCCTGTTCGCGCCGGACATCGTCCGCCTCCGCAATGTTGATCGTGATCAGTCCGTTGTCATGGCCGGTCAGCACCCGCCAGCCCTCCCCGCCCGGCGTTTCCTGGAGGAACTCGAACGCAAGCCCGCCGTCGCCGGGAGATTGCCGCGGCCGCACCGGCAGCCCGAGTCCGAGCAGTGCGTACACCAGACGCCGCTTCGCCACCTCCAGCCGATACCACGCCGCGCGGTTCGCAGGTTGCGTGAGATCCGGAATCACCCGTGTCAGCCGGCAGGAACCGCACAGGGTGTGCGCCTCATCGGCCGGGATGGCCCAGTTGCAGACACTCTCGCGATCGTAGTTGGCGCACAGGCGGTAGGCGGGCGCCGGCGCAGCCGCCGGCTCGGTCGGCGTGGCGGGCCCGGTCGTTGTCGCGGGTTCGGTCGGGGTGGCGGGCCCGGTCGCTGTCGCGGACAGGGACGTGGGCGGAGACGCGGCAGAGGCGGTGCCGGGCGCGCGCCACAGCCCGTCGGCACTCTGTTCGAGGGCGGCCATCACGCTCAGATCGGGCAGATAGGCGAGCGCATGTCCGCAATTCAGGCAGCGCACGTTCTCGAAGAACACCAGCTGCTGGCAGTGGGTGCAGTGGAAGATCATCATGGGGTTCGCGCCCTGGCCAACCGCGCCGCGGTCCGCCGCCGCTTCAGGTCTCGAGCGTCACGCTGACCGGACAGTGATCGCTGCCCATGATGTTGGCATGGATCTGCGCGGCGCGGACCTGCCGTCGCAGATTCCCGGACACCAGGAAGTAGTCGATTCTCCATCCCACGTTGCGGGAGCGCGAGTTGGCGAAATTACTCCACCACGAGTAATGCCCGTTGCCCTGCGTGAACAGGCGGAAGGTATCCACGAAGCCGGCGTCCACGAAATTCTGGAAGCCCTTGCGCTCCTCGTCCGTGAAGCCCTTCTTGCCACGGTTGGGCTTCGGGTGGGCGAGATCCAGTTCGGTGTGCGCCACGTTCAGGTCGCCGCAGAAGATCACCGGCTTGGTGCGCTCGAGCTGCTGGCAGTAGGCCAGGAATGCCGGGTCCCAATGGCCGAAGCGCAGCGGCAGCCGGCTGAGATCGTCCTTGGCGTTCGGTGTGTACACCGTGACCACGTAGAACTTGCCGTACTCGGCGGTGATCACCCGGCCCTCTTCGGCACTGTCGCGTTTGAGCTCATCGGCGAACGTGAAGCGCCGGGTGAAGTCGGCGGGGAAACCGTTGGTGACCGCGATGGGCTGCTCGCGCGTGAAGAGGGCGGTGCCGGAATAGCCCTTCTTGACGGCCGAATTCCAGTACTCATGGTAGCCGGGCAATTCGATCTCGATCTGGCCGCGCTCCGCCTTGGTCTCCTGCAGGCACAGGACATCCGGCCGGTGCGCTTCCAGGAAAGGCTGGAACAGACCCTTCTTCAATACAGCGCGAATGCCGTTGACGTTCCAGGAATAGAGGTTCATCCGCGCAATTATGCCCGATCGGGGCGGTTCAGGACTGGCGTAGGATGACAGTGCCGGCCCGCGCGTCGCGACCCGGCCCAACCGGAGACCCGCCGATGAGCCCTGCGCCCACCCCGTCCTGGCCCGAACTGCCATTCGCGCCCTGGCGCGACACGTGCGCGGCGCTCCATCTGTGGACTCAGGTCGTCGGCAAGATCCGCCTCGAGCGCACACCGTGGCTCAATCACAGCTGGCACGTGCCGCTGTACGTCACGCCACGCGGCCTGACCACCGGCCCGATCCCGGATGGCGCCCGCTCGTTCGAGCTGTGCTTCGATTTCAATCTGCAGCAACTCGACATCGCCGTGAGCGACGGTTCGGGCCGACGCATCGCCCTTGAACCCCGCACGGTCGCTGACTTCCATGCCGCTGTGCTTGGCGCGCTGAGCGGGCTGGGTATCGAGGTGCGCATCAACGAGCTGCCGTGTGAAATCCCCGGTGCGATCCGCTTCAGCGAGGACCGCGCGCCACGCCCCTACGATGGGGATGCGGCGCGCCGCTTCTGGCTCGCGCTGCTGCAGGTTGAACGGGTATTTCAGCAGTTCCGCACGGGATTCATCGGCAAATGCAGCCCCGTCCATTTCTTCTGGGGCAGCTTCGATCTGGCCGTGACGCGCTTTTCGGGGCGCCGCGCCCCCGCCTTCACCGGCTCGGTGCCCGGGCTGTCGAGCGCCGTGATGCGCGAGGCGTACTCGCACGAGGTGAGCAGCGCGGGCTTCTGGCCGGGCGGCAACGGAATCGATTATCCCGCCTTCTACTCGTACGCCTACCCGGTCCCGTCGGGCTTCAAGGATCAGCCCGTGCGGCCGGCGCAAGCCTCCTACAGCGCGGCGCTGGGCGAGTTTCTGCTGCCATACGATGCGGTGCGCACCGCAGCCGACCCGGACCGGAGCCTGCTGGAATTCCTGCGGAGCACCTACGAAGCGGCCGCTGTTACCGCCAACTGGGACCGCGCCGCCCTGGAGTGCCCCAACGGGGCGTGTGGCGTGCCGCGCCAAACGTAACCGGCGACTTGCGTCCGATCGGCGGGAAGCCCTCGGATCAGGTCAATCGGCGCTCGCCGCGCCGGGCAGTGCGCACAGTGACGAGCGGATGAGAAAACGCAGGTTGAGCGGCGCTTCCAGGGAAAAACTCGCCCCCCGCCCCGGAACCACATCGACCGTCCAGCGGGTGTGCGCCCAGCGCCGCAGCTGCTCGCGGTCCATCCAGAACTCACAGCCCACGATCTCACCGACCTTCTCGTCCACGCTGCCCAGCCGGAACTCGCCCACCTGGAAGCACATCGGCGCGCTGCCATCGCAACAGCCGCCGGAAAGATGAAACATCAGCGGGCCGTGATCGCGTTTCAACTGCTCGATGAGACGCCGGGCCGCATCGGTTACCCCGACGCGGCCCGGATCCATGGTGACGACGTTGCCGGGCAACTCGTCGGCGGACATCAGAAGAAACCCAGCGCCTTGTCGCTGTAGCTGACCAGTACGTTCTTGGTCTGCTGGTAGTGATCCAGCATCATCTTGTGCGTCTCACGACCGATGCCCGACTTCTTGTACCCGCCAAAGGCCGCATGCGCAGGGTACGCGTGATAGCAGTTGGTCCACACGCGTCCGGCCTTGATGCCGCGACCAAACCGGTACGCCATGTTGATGTCCCGCGTCCACACGCCGGCACCAAGTCCATAGAGGGTGTCGTTGGCGATCTCCAGCGCCTGCTCGGGTGTGTCGAAAGTCGTGACGGACACCACGGGGCCGAAGATCTCCTCCTGGAACACGCGCATGCGGTTGTGTCCCTCGAAAACCGTGGGCTTGATGTAGAAGCCGGTCGACAGTTCGCCGGGCAGCGAGTTGGCGGCGCCACCCGTCAGCACCTTCGCCCCCTCCTTGCGGCCGATGTCGAAGTAAGACAGGATCTTTTCGAACTGGTCGTTGGAGGCCTGCGCGCCGATCTGGGTGCTCATCTCGTAGGGATCGCCCTGACGGATCTTCTCCACCCGCTTCACGGCGCGCTCCATGAAGCGATCGTAGATCGAGCGCTGCACCAGCGCGCGCGACGGGCAGGTGCACACCTCTCCCTGGTTGAGGGCGAACATCGCGAATCCCTCGAGCGCCTTGTCCACGAAGCTGTCGTCCTCGCGCATCACGTCGGCGAAGAAGATGTTGGGCGATTTGCCACCGAGCTCGAGCGTCACCGGGATGATGTTCTCGGAGGCGTACTGCATGATCAGGCGCCCGGTCGTGGTCTCGCCCGTGAAGGCGATCTTGGCTATGCGCGAACTGGAAGCGAGCGGCTTGCCGGCTTCCAGGCCGAAGCCGTTCACGATGTTGAGCACGCCAGGTGGCAGGAGGTCCTGGATCAGCTCGGCCACCACCAGGAGCGACAGTGGCGTCTGCTCGGCCGGTTTGATGACCACTGCGTTGCCGGCCGCGAGCGCCGGTGCGAGCTTCCAGGCCGCCATCAGGATCGGGAAATTCCACGGGATGATCTGTCCCACGACGCCCAGCGGCTCGTGGTAGTGGTAGGCGACCGTGTCATCGTCCAACTCGCCGAGCGAGCCCTCCTGCGCGCGCACGCAGCTGGCGAAGTAACGGAAGTGATCGACCGCGAGCGGCAGGTCCGCGAGGTTGGTTTCACGGATGGGCTTGCCGTTGTCGTAGGTCTCGACGGCGGCCAGGAACGGCAGGTACTGCTCGATGCGATCAGCGATCAGATTGAGCGCGCGGGCGCGTTCCGCCACCGCCGTACGGCCCCACCTGTCAGCCGCGGCATGCGCGGCGTCGATGGCCCGCTCGACATCCTCGGCCTGCGAGCGCGGGATCTGACAGATCACCTGTCCCGTGGTGGGGGATATGTTGTCGAAGTACCCGCCCTTGGCCGGGGCCACCCATTTGCCGCCGATGAGATTGCCGTAGCGTGAATGCAGCGGGATGCGGCGCTCGAGGGTTTTCAGGTGCGCGGTGAAGGAGGTGCTGGGGCGGATCGCCTCGTCCGGACCGCTCGGGGTACGAGACAGGGGGCTCGGGCTGCTCATGGGTCGATCTCCTGGTGGGGTGCGGCGGGCGGAAGAAGCAAAGGCCGTACCAAATCACGATCGCTCGTCCGCACAGGGACTTCAAGCGCCAGCCGCACCCGAACGGAGCCGGCAACGTGTCAGAAGCGTGACATATGTCAGGCAGTCCTTGACACAGCCACCGCCCGGCGTTGGACTGCAACAGAGGGGGAATGAATGCGAGTCGGTCCATCCGAACCATCAGCGGCGTCAGCCGTACCGCACGCCGATCTGGTCGTGCGCATCGCAACGCATCCTGGGGACGCTGCGGACTCCGCCGCGCTGACGCCCGAGGTGGAAGTCTCCTGGCGCCGCTGCCTGACGGAATTCAACCTGGATCCCGGGCAGGACTACCAACCCACGGTCCTGGACCAGACGCGCATCAAGGATCTGCAGGTCGAGCACGAGGAACTCGTGCAGATCGCGCGTGCCGAGATGGACTCGCTCTACGAGCAGATCGCCGGTTCGGGCTACGCGCTGCTGCTGGCCGACACAGCCGGCGTCATCCTGTGCGAGAAGATCGATCCGGCGTTGCGCAGGATGTTCGTTCAGGCAGGCCTGATCGTCGGCGCCGAGTGGAGCGAGCAGCGCGAAGGAACCAACGGCATCGGCACCTGCGCCGCGGAATCGCGACCGATCACGATCCACCAGTCCGACCACTTTCGTTCGCGGCACATCGGCTTGTCCTGTTCCGCAGCGCCTATCCACGACCCCAGCGGGCACGTGATCGCGGTGCTCGATGCTTCCAGCGTGAGTGCCAAGGGTTCCCGCGAAGCGCAGATGCACACCGTGGCGCTGGTCAACTCTTCGGCGCGGATGATCGAGAAGTGCCTGTTCCTGCGCCGGCATCGTTCGGATGCCATGCTGCGCTTCCACCACCGGCCGGAATTCGTCGACCTGCTGCACGACGGCGCAATGGCCGTCTCGCGCGAAGGCATCGTGGTCGCAACCGACATGACGGGACTGCGGCTGCTGGGCGCACGGGAACACAAGGAGCTGATCGGCCGCTCCATCGCCGACATCTTCGACACCACCTTCGATGAGCTGCTGGCCACGGCCTCCTCCGCCAGGCGTGCCATCTGGGAAGTGCGCGACAACCAGCACGGGCGGCGCTATTTCGCAAGTCTCGTCGGCGCCGGGCAGGTCGGAATCCACTCGCGCTCCATCGCCGCGGGCGCATCGATCGTGCACATCGCGGGCGAGCGACCCAGCCAGACACTGACCCTGCCTGAACTGGCCGGGGAAGATCCCGTCATGCTGCGCAACGTGCGCAACGCCCTGCGCGTCGCGGACCGGGCCGTGCCGGTGCTGATCCGTGGCGCGACCGGTTCGGGCAAGGAGGCATTCGCGCGGGCATTGCACCTGGCCAGCAACCGGGCACGCCGCCCGTTCATCGCGGTCAACTGTGCGGCCATTCCCGAGACGCTGATCGAGAGCGAGCTGTTCGGGTACGTGCCGGGCGCCTTCACCGGGGCGCGCCGCGAAGGCTTGCGGGGCCGGATCGCCCAATCCTCCGGCGGCACGCTGTTCCTCGATGAGATCGGCGATATGCCCCTGCCACTGCAGACGCGGCTGTTGCGGGTTCTGGAGGAGCAGGAGGTCACCCCTCTGGGGAGCGAAAGCCCGATCCGGGTGGACCTGCGGGTCATCTGCGCCTCGCATCGCAATCTGCGCGAGCTGCTCACGCACGGCCTGTTTCGCGAGGACCTCTACTACCGCCTCAACGGCATCACCATCGAGCTGCCCTCGCTGACCGAGCGCCGCGACAAGGAAGCCCTGATCCGCCGCTGCATCGCCGCACAGATCATCGAGAATGCCGGGGCCGACTCCCCGGAGGAACTGAGCGCCTCGATCGATGCGAGCGCCCTGGAGAAGCTCGTGGCCTACGACTGGCCCGGCAACATCCGCGAGCTGCGCAACACCATCCGCACCTCGCTCGTCATCTGCGAGAACCGCGTGATCCGCAGCGGCGACCTGCCGCCCGAGATCCGTGAGTCCGGCTGCCCCGGCCTGCGCCTGAGCGCGCCTGCCGAGCAGGCGGTCTCGCTCGCCGCTGCCGAGCGTCAGGCGCTGCTGCACGTGATCGAACGCAACCACTGGATCATGAGCCGGGTGGCCGTCCAGCTCGGCATCAGCCGCAACACGCTGTACCGCAAGATCAAACGTCACGGCATCCCGCTGGAGCGTCGCGCCGAGCGGCACTGATGCGGGCGGCGCAAGGAGGCGCTGTCCATAATTGTCCTTTTGTGTCAAGCACTTCCATTGCCTGCCGGCAACACTTGCTTACAGTGTCTGGAGCCGGATACCCGGGAAACTTCTGCCCGCCCGAAGGTGTCGATGCCTGCGGGGTCTTTTTGCGGCGCGATTCGCGCACCACGCGCCTGGTGGACATGTAGTGAACGAAAAAGAAGACGCAGCATCCTCAGCGGTCGCTGAGCCGCCTTCCCTCCTGCGCCGCTATCGCGGCTGGCTGATCCTCCTGGCCGCGCTGCTGCTGCTGGGGTTCTTCATCGTCCGGCACCACCGGCACCAGCAACAGTTGGCGGCACAGACGTCCGGTCGAGGAAGCGGGAAAGCGGGCGCGCGCGGTGGCGGTCCGGGCGGGGGTCAGGGCGGTCCGGTTGCCGTGACCATCGCAACCGTGGGTTCCGGAGACATCCAGGTGAAGATTCCGGCGCTCGGCACGGTCACCCCTCTCGCCACGGTCACCGTCAAGACACAGGTCACCGGCCAGCTGCAGAAGATCGTGTTCCGGGAAGGCCAGCTGGTGCACGCCGGCGACTTCCTCGCGCAGATCGATCCGCGTCCGTTCGAGGCGGCCCTCGATCAGGCCAGGGGCAACCTGAAGCGGGATCAGGCCCTGCTCGCGGATGCGCGTCTGGATCTCAAGCGCTTCGAGGAGCTGATCAAGGAGGACTCGATCGCACAGCAGCAACTCGACACGCAACGTGCGCTCGTGGACCAGTACATCGGCACGGTCGAGTCGGACGAGGCCAGCGTCAAGTCCGCTCAGGTCAACCTGCAGTACACACACATCGTCTCGCCGGTCACCGGGCGGGTCGGGCTGCGGCAGGTGGACCAGGGAAATTACGTAACTCCCGGAGATGCCAACGGCATTGTCGTGGTCACGCAGCTTCAGCCCATCACCGCCATTTTTGCGGTGCCCGAAGACAACGTCCCAACACTCATGCAGCGTATCCACGATAACGCGACACTGACCGCCGAGGCCTGGGATCGCAGCAATGCGACGAAGCTCGCCGACGGCAAGGTCCTGACGATCGACAACCAGATCGACACGACCACCGGCACCATCAAGCTGCGGGCGCAGTTCGACAACCAGGACGGACGGCTGTTCGCCAACCAGTTCGTCAACATCCAGCTGCTCGTGAATGTGCTCAAGGATCAGACGGTGATGCCCAACGCCGCTTCCCATCGGGGCGCGCCCAACGGCGTCGCGTCCACCTTCGTCTACCTTGTGAACCCGGACAGCACCGTGTCGGTCCGTCCAGTCACGCTTGGCGTGGTCGATGGTGAGCAGGTTTCGGTTCTGAAGGGTCTGTCGCCCGGCGACATCGTCGTCACGGAAGGCGGTGACCGCCTGCGCGACGGTGCGACGGTTCTACTGCCTGCAAACACCCCGAAGCATACGGGTCAGCCAGCAGCGGGTGCGCACCAGCACGGCGGATACAAGGGCGGCGGCCACCGCAACAGGGAGCACGCTCAGCCCTCTTCGCAGTGAGGCGCTGAAGAGGCATGAATCCGTCACGCCTGTTCGTACTGCGCCCGGTGGCCACCACGTTGCTGATGGTGGCCATCCTGGTGGTGGGCCTGATCGCCTACACGCAGCTGCCGCTCTCGGCGCTGCCGGAAGTGGCCTACCCGACGATCCAGGTGCAGACGTTCTACCCCGGCGCCAGCCCCGAAGTGATCACGTCCGCGATCACCGCCCCGCTGGAGAAGCAGTTCGGGCAGATGCCGGGCCTGAGCCAGATGTCCTCGACGAGTTCGGCGGGGGCCTCGGTGATCACGCTGACGTTCAGCCTGTCGCTCGCCATCGACGTGGCCGAACAGGAAGTGCAGGCCGCGATCAGTGGCGCGCAGAACCTGCTGCCCCAGGATCTGCCCGCGCCTCCCATCTATGCGAAGGTGAACCCCGCCGACGCGCCCGTACTCGCACTGGGCATCACCTCGCAAGTCATGCCCCTGACCGAAGTGGAGGACATGGCCGATACGCGCATCGCGCAGAAGATCTCCCAACTCAAGGGGGTTGGCGTGGTCAGCATCAGCGGCGGGCAGCGTCCAGCCGTGCGCGTGGTTGCCAATCCGCGCGCCCTCGCCGCCTACGGTCTCAATCTCGACGACTTGCGCACGACGATCAACGTGGCCAACCAGAACGGCCCGAAGGGAACGCTCGACGGCCCGTCGCGCGCCTACACGATCGACACCAATGACCAGATCAGGGATTCGGCGCAATACGGCAACATCGTGATCGCCTACCGCAACGGCTCGCCGGTCCGCCTGAAGGATGTCGCGACACTGGAAGCCAGCGCGGAGAACACCAAGCTCGGCGGCTGGATGAATGGCACGCCGGCCCTCATCGTCAACGTGCAGAGGCAGCCCGGCGCAAACGTCGTCGATGTGGTCGACCGGATTCACGATCTGCTTCCCAGTCTGCAGGCCTCGCTCCCATCGGGAGTCGACGTATCGGTGCTTACCGATCGCACCACGACGATCCGGGCCTCGATCCGCGACGTCGAGATGGAAATGAGCCTGGCCGTCGTGCTGGTGGTCCTCGTGATCTACCTGTTCCTGCGCAACGTGCCGGCGACGATCATTCCCAGCCTGTCGGTGCCGCTCTCGCTGGTCGGAACGTTCGCAGTGATGTACCTGGCGAACTTCAGCCTCAACAACCTGTCGCTGATGGCCCTGACCATCGCCACCGGGTTCGTCGTGGACGATGCCATCGTGATGATCGAGAACATCGCGCGCTACATCGAGCTGGGCGAGAAGCCGCTGCAAGCGGCCCTCAAGGGCGCGGGGCAGATCGGCTTCACCATCATCTCGCTCACCGTGTCGCTGATCGCGGTCCTGATCCCGCTGCTGTTCATGCAGGATGTGGTCGGGCGCCTGTTCCGGGAATTTGCCGTGACACTGGCGGTCACCATCCTGATTTCCGCGGTCGTCTCACTGACGCTCGTGCCCATGATGTGCGCCAAGCTGCTGCGGCACGAGCCCGACCGCAAGCACGAACCCAACGCCGCGGGATGGTTCACCGGCCTCGTGGCGTGGTACGGGCGCCGCCTGACCTGGGTGCTGGACCACCAGCGGCTGACCCTTTACGTTGCGATCGGGACGCTGCTCATCACCGCGGCCCTCTACATACTGATCCCGAAAGGATTCTTCCCGGAGCAGGACACCGGTCTGATCCAGGGCGTTTCGGAAGCCACCGAGTCAGTCTCCTACGCCGCGATGGCCGAGCGTCAGCAGGCGCTGGCCGCAGCCATCATCAAGGACCCGGATGTCGCCAGTCTTTCTTCCTTCATCGGTGTGGACGGCAACAACGTTACGCTCAACAGCGGCCGCTTCCTCATCAACCTCAAGCCACGCGACAGTCGCTCGGTCACCGCGGGCGAGGTGATTCGCCGGCTGCGCGATGAGACCGCCGGCGTCGCCGGGATCACCCTGTACATGCAGCCGGTCCAGGATCTCACCCTGGACAACACCATCAGCCGCACGCAGTACCAGTTCACCCTGGAGAGCGCCGACCCGGCCGCGCTGTCGAACTGGACACCCAAACTGGTGACGGCCCTGCGCCGGCAACCCGAGCTCTCGGACGTGGTCAGCAACCAGGAGGATAACGGCCTGGCGGTTTACGTCACGATCGATCGCGACAGCGCCGCACGGCTGGGAATCAGCGTGGGCACCGTGGACAACGCGCTGTATGACGCTTTCGGGCAGCGGATCGTCTCGACGATCTTCACGCAGTCGAACCAGTATCGCGTCATTCTGGAAGCGGATCCGGGTTCGTATCGCAGCGTCGACTCGCTCGCATCGATCTACGTACCCTCCGCCGGCGGAGGACAGGTCCCCCTGTCGGCGATCGCCAGGGTGGCCGTGGAGACCCGACCACTGCTGATCAACCACCTGGCGCAGTTTCCCGCCACGACGGTGTCATTCAACCTGGCTCCGGGCGCATCACTCGGTGCAGCGGTCAATGCCATCGAAAAGGCCGAGCGCAGCCTGGGCCTGCCCGACAGCATTCGCACGACGTTCCAGGGTGCGGCGCTCGCGTTCCGCAGCAACCTGACCAATGAACTGCTGCTGCTGGTCGCCGCGGTGCTGGTCATGTACATCGTGCTGGGTGTTCTGTACGAGAGCTTCATCCATCCCGTCACCATCCTCTCGACGCTGCCTTCCGCCGGAATCGGCGCCCTGCTGGCGCTGATCATGGCGGGCGACGATCTGACGATCATCGCGCTCATCGGCATCATCCTGCTCATCGGCATCGTCAAGAAGAACGCCATCCTCATGATCGACTTCGCGATCGACGCGGAGCGCGAGCAGGGGTTGACGCCACGCGAGGCCATCTACCAGGCCTGCCTGCTGCGATTCAGGCCGATCCTGATGACCACCGTGGCCGCCATCTTCGGCGCGCTGCCGTTGATGTTCGGAACGGGCACGGGCTCGGAGCTGCGCCACCCGCTGGGTGTCAGCATCGTGGGCGGTCTGCTCGTGAGTCAGGTCCTGACCCTGTTCACCACCCCAGTCATCTATCTCGCCTTCGATCGCCTGGCCAGGCGGGTACGCGGCGGCCGCGGCGATCCCACCGAGAACGGTCATCGCGGTGGCGACCTCGCGGACAGTCCAGCGTGAACATCTCCGCGCCCTTCATTGCCCGGCCGGTCGCGACGACCCTGCTGACATCTGGAGTCGCGCTCTGCGGCATCGTTGCCTTCACGCTGCTGCCCGTCGCGCCACTGCCGAAGATCGATGCGCCCGCGATATTCGTGTCCGCGGCGCTGCCTGGCGCCGGCCCCGAGGTGATGGCCAGCTCCGTGGCCACACCGCTCGAGCGACACCTGGGCGCCATCGCGGACGTCGACGACATGACCTCGACCAGCTCGGTGGGCTCCACCAACATCCAGCTCACCTTCGGTCTGGATCGGGACATCGACGGCGCGGCGCGCGACGTCCAGGCCGCAATCGTGGGCTCGCATGCCGACCTGCCGTCGGCGCTGACCCGCAACCCGTCGTATCGCAAGCTCAACAGTTCGCTGTTTCCGATCCTGTCGATCGCCATGACCTCGGACGTGCTCACCCAGGGACAGATCTACGACGCGGCGGATGCGGTGATCTCGCAGCGCCTGTCGCAGATCGACGGCGTCGGTGGCGTCAATGTGAGCGGCGCGGCACTGCCTGCCGTGCGCGTTGAGATCAACCCGCTGTCCATCTCCAAGTACGGTATCGGACTGCAGGACATCCGGGCCGCCATCTCCAACGCGAACGCCAACGCGCCCAAGGGCGCGATCGAAACCGACCGCCTGCACTACCAGATCTACACGAACGACAACGCCCGTGAAGCCGAGCCGTACCGCAACCTGATCATCGCCAACCGCAACGGTTCACCCGTCAGGCTCGGGGACGTCGCGACCGTCACCGACATGCAGGACGGCGCGACCGAGAATATCCGCACCTACGGCCTGTACAACGGCAAGGCGGCGGTCTCCGTCCAGGTCTTCCAGCAACCGGGCGCCAACATCATCGACGTCGTCGATGCGGTGAAGGCCGAGCTGCCCCTGCTGCGAGCCTCGATCGACTCCAAGATCGATCTCGTGGTGACTTCCGACCGCTCCATCACCATCCGCGCCTCGCTCCGGCAGGTGGAAGAGACGCTGCTGATCGCCATCGCGATGGTGATTCTCGTCGTCTACATGTTCCTGCACAGCCCGCGTGCCGCGCTCATTCCGGCCGTGGTCGTGCCGATCTCGCTGATCGGCACTTTCGGTGCGATGTACCTGCTCGGCTACACGCTTGACAACTTCTCGCTGATGGCCCTGACCATCGCGACGGGATTCGTCGTGGACGATGCCATCGTCGTCATGGAGAACACGAGCCGGCACATCGAGGCCGGCATGGGGCGCATGCAGGCGGCCCTGCTCGGCGCCCAGGAAGTCGGGTTCACGGTCGTGTCCATGAGCCTGTCGCTCATCGCGGTGTTCATCCCGTTCCAGCTCTCCGGCGGACTGGTGGGCAGGCTGTTCCGCGAGTTCACGGTAACCCTGTCGGTAGCCATCCTCATCTCGCTGGTCATCTCGCTCACCACCACCCCCATGATGTGTTCGCGGCTTCTGGGTCGCGACCAGGACCGCAAGCCGACGCGACTCGGCGCTGCATTCGAGCGTCTCTTCCAGGGTTGGCGCGAGAACTACGAGCGCACGCTTGGCTGGGCGCTGGACCACCCGCGGCTCATGATGTTGTTTCTGCTGGCGACGGTGTGCCTCAATGTCTGCCTCTACTTCGTCATTCCCAAGGGCTTCTTTCCGCAACAGGACACCGGACAGCTCAGGGGCGCCGTGCGTGGCGATGCCGCCGCCTCGTTCCAGCTGATGAAAGGCAAGCTGCAACAGGTAGCCGGCATCATTCAGAAGGATCCGGCGGTACAGAGCGTCACCGGCACGGTTGGCGGCGGCGGCGGTTTCGGAGCCGGCAGCGGCGGAAGCGGCGCAAGTGCCAGCGTGACGGTCACGCTGAAACCGCTGTCCCAGCGCGATGTCTCCGCCGATGGCGTGATCGCGCGACTGCGCCCGAAGCTCGCCAAGGTCACGGGCGTCTCCACATTCCTGCAGGCCGTGCAGGACTTCGGCGGCGGCGGCGGCCGCTCGGCCAACTCCCAGTACCAGTACACACTGCTGGGGGATGACCTGACCGAGTTGCGCGCCTGGTCGCAGAAGCTGCGGCTGGCCCTGCAGGACGTGCCGGAAGTCACCGATGTGGACACGGATCTGCAGCCCGGTGGCCTGGAAGCGGACCTGATCGTCGACCGCGACAGCGCCTCGCGGTTGGGCCTGACGGAGAGCCAGATCGACAACTCGCTCGGGGATGCCTTCGCCCAGGCGCAGGTGTCGACCATCTACAATCCCTTCAGCCCGCAGCAGTATCACGTCGTCATGGAAGTCGCTCCGGAGTACTGGCAGAACCCCGAGGTGCTCAAGGAACTGTATGTCAGCACCTCGGGCGGCGCGGTGAGCGGCACCCAGTCGACCCAGGCAGTCGCCGGCACGACCCAGATCAAAGCCACACCCGGCACGGGTTCGGCTGCCAGCGCCACGACGGCGGGTGCGTCCGCGACCAGCGGCGGAGGCGGCACCATCGGCACCATCGGCGCCGGCGGTGCCAGCTCGGCGGCGAGCGCTGCGGCGATAGCGCAGGATGCCGCCCGCAATCTCGCGCTGAATTCACTCGCCAATGCCGGACGAGGCAACACGTCCACCGGTTCGGCTGTCAGTGTCAGCGCGGAAACCGTGGTGCCCTTCTCGGCCTTCAGCCGCTTTGCCACGGGCACGACCCCGGTCAGTGTGAATCACACCGGCACCTCGGTCTCCACTTCCATTTCCTACAATCTGCCCGAAGGGGTGTCGATCGGTGCCGGCATGGAAGCCATCGAACGCACCATGAACCAGATCCACATGCCGGTGAGCATCCGCGGCGGCGCCTATGGCACCGCGCGGCTGTTCCAGCAGAACGCCAGCGCCCAGCCACTGATGCTGCTCGCCGCACTGCTGGCGATCTACGTGGTTCTCGGCATGTTGTATGAGAGCTATACGCAACCGGTGACGATACTTTCGACATTGCCTTCCGCAGGTGTCGGGGCGTTGCTGGCGCTCATGGCCACCGACACGGAATTCAGCCTGATCGCCTTCCTCGGCATCCTGCTGCTGATAGGCATCGTCAAGAAGAACGCGATCATGATGGTCGACTTCGCGATCGAGGCGGAACGCACCCTCGGGTTGGATCCCCGTTCGGCCATCGCGCGCGCCTGCTCGCTGCGATTCCGCCCCATCATGATGACGACCTTCGCGGCAATCGCCGGCGCACTGCCTCTCGCGGTCGCCACAGGTGACGGCACCGAGATGCGCCAGCCGCTGGGAATCTCCATCGTCGGGGGCCTCGTCGTGAGTCAGCTCCTGACGCTGTACACCACACCCGTCGTGTATCTGTATGTCCACCGCTGGGGCCGGAAGAAGAATCGCCTGCCACAGCTGCCCCCGCTGCACGCAAGCGGTGGCCCGGCCGGTGGGCCGATGCAAGCGAGCACCTGATGCCAATCGTCCGAGGAGTCCTGTTCGCATTCATGGCCGCGCTGGTCACGGCCTGCGCAGTGGGCCCGAACTACAAGCGGCCACCCTTCGCGACCACGGCCGCTTTCAAGGAGGAGAACGGCTGGAAACCCACCGAGCCCGCCGATGCGCTGGATCGCGGTCCGTGGTGGCACATCTACAATGACGATGTACTCAACGGCCTGGAAGAGCAGCTCGACATCTCCAACGAGAACATCAAGGCGGCCGCCGCATCCTACGAAGAGGCACGTGCACTGGTCAGCCAGGCGCGGGCGGGATTCTGGCCATCGATCTCGCTGGGCGCGGGCCGCGAGCGCACGCAGACCGCGAACCTTCGGCCGCATATCGTCGACACGCTGGATGTGACCGGAAGCTGGGACATCGACATCTGGGGCCAGGTGCGTCGTTCGCTCGAGAGTAACCGCGATACAGCCCAATCCAGCGCGGCACTGCTGGCGAGCGCGCGGCTGTCCGCCGAAGCGGCGCTCGCTTCGGATTACTTCCAGCTGCGAGCGCAGGATCAGCTGCAGGTCATCCTCGATGACATCGTGGCGGCCGAAGAGCAGTCACTGAAGATCACCGAGAACCGCTACCGGGTCGGCGTGGCAGCCAAGGCAGACGTCGTCACGGCCCAGACGCAACTGCTGTCGAGCCAGGCACAGCAGGCCGCCGCTCCCCTGCAGCGCGCGCTGCTGGAACATGCCATCGCGGTATTGCTCGGCAAGCAGCCGGCGGACTTCTCGTTGCAGCCCACCGCCATGCGCAGCGATGTGCCCACGGTCCCTGCGGGACTGCCGTCGGTGCTGCTGGAACGCAGGCCCGATATCGCGGCCGCTGAGCGCAAGGTCGCCGCCGCCAATGCCCAGATCGGCGTGGCCGTGTCGGCCTGGTTTCCCAGCCTGACCCTGACCGGTTCGGATGATTATTCGGGCTCGACCATCAGTCATCTGATCCGCACGGCCAACCGCGTGTGGGCATACGGTCCGACCGTGGCGCTGTCCGTGTTCGATGGCGGACTGCGCCGCGCCCAGCTGGCGCAGGCGCGCGCCGGCTATGAGGTCACGGTGGACGACTACCGCCAGACGGTCCTGACGGGAATCCAGCAGGTCGAGGATGAGCTGGTTACACTGCGCGTGCTCGAGCGCCAGGCCGTCATCGAGGATGAGACGGTCAAGGCGGCCAAGGAAGCCGAGACGCTGACGCTCAACCAGTACAAGGCAGGCACGGTGCCCTACAGCAGTGTCATCACGGCGCAGACGACCCGCCTGAGCAGCGAGCAAACCGCGCTCAACGTGCTCTCGGGCCGGCTGCAGGCCAGCGTCGCAATGGTCGAGGCACTCGGTGGCGGCTGGAATGCGGCGAGCCTGAAGTAACCCGTTCACGATGAGTCAGTCCGGATCCAGCCAACCCGCCGCCGCTGTGTATCCGGACGGGCTGCCGGTTCCGCGGCGCTACTGGTCCATCGCCGCAGTCGTGCTGGCGATCACCATGTCGGTGCTGGACAGCAGCATCGCCAACGTGGCCCTGCCCTCGATCGCTCGCGACTTCCACGCCTCGCCCGCGGCATCCATCTGGGTCATCAACGCTTATCAGGTCGCCATCCTGGTGGCACTGCTGCCGCTGGCTTCCCTGGGCGAGATCATCGGCTACCGCCGCGTCTCGCAGGCCGGGATGCTGATATTCACCCTTGCCTCCCTCGGCTGCGCATTCTCCCGCTCGCTGCCGGAACTGAGCCTGGCGCGTGTCGTACAGGGACTGGGCGCCGCCGGCATCATGAGTGTGAATGCGGCGCTGGTGCGCTTCACCTATCCGCAGCGCATGCTCGGCCGGGCCGTGGGCATCAACGCATTCGCGGTCGCCGTGGCCGCAGCCACCGGGCCCTCGATTGCCGCGGCCGTACTGTCGGTGGCCACGTGGCCCTGGCTGTTCGGCATCAACGTTCCCATCGGCATACTGACTCTCATCATCGCCTGGCGCGCGTTTCCGGAAACGCCGCATGCGCATCGTCCCCTCAACATCGTGGGCACGCTTCTGAATGTCGGCACGTTTGGCCTGCTGATCAGCGGCCTGCAGGCTTTCGCACACCATGAGGTCACGACCCTGGCCGTGGCGCAGATCGTTGGCGGAGCCTTGCTGGGATTCGCACTCGTGCGTCACGAGATCGACCGCGACGCACCCATCGTGCCATTCGACCTGCTGAGGATCCGCTTGTTCTGGCTGTCGCTGGCGACCTCGGTCGCCGCCTTCATGGCGCAGACCGCGGGACTTGTCGCGCTGCCGTTCGAGATCCAGCGGATCGGACACAGCGCCGTGGAGACAGGGTTGCTGATGACACCGTGGCCCATGGCCGTCGCGGTGGCCGCACCGCTTGCCGGACGGCTGGCAGACCGGCATCCGGCCGGATTCCTGGGCGGAGTGGGACTGGTACTGCTTGCGGCGGGCCTCGCCGCACTGGCGCTGCTGCCGCAGGGTGGCAGCGTGCCCGACTTCATCTGGCGCATGGCGCTGTGTGGCCTCGGCTTCGGATTCTTCCAGTCGCCGAACAACCGGGCGCTGCTCTCCTCAGCTCCACGAACGCGCAGCGGCGCCGCGGGCGGTATGCTCAGTACAGCCCGTTTGCTCGGGCAGACACTTGGCGCCGCCGGAGTTGCGATCGTGTTCCGGGCCTTCCCCGCGACAGGATCGAACATCGTGCTGTGGCTGGCCGCCTGCGTGGCGCTGCTGGCGGCGGTGATCAGTTCGCTGCGTCTCACCGGCAGTCCCGGCGCACAACGTCCCGCGCCCGCGGGTTAAATAGGCGGACGGCGCACGGCGCTTTCGTTACACTTCGGCTCCAGTTACGCAGCCGGATGTGCACCTTGAGCATCAAGCAGAACTCGGTCGTCACCTTCCACTACACGCTGAAGGATGACAGCGGCGAGGTCATCGACAGCTCCAGTGGTTCCGAGCCGCTGGCCTACCTGCACGGCCACGGCCAGATCGTCGGGGGCCTGGAGCGCGAGCTCGAGGGCCGCGCCGTCGGCGACAAGCTGAGCGTTAAAGTGGCTGCCGCCGACGGCTACGGCGAATACAACAAGGAGCTGGTGCAGAAGGTACCGCGCCGCTCGCTCAAGGGAATCGCCAACATCAGCGTGGGCATGCGGCTGCACGCACAGACCGCGGCCGGCGCCCGCGCGGTCGTCGTGACCCACGTGGCCGGCGACATGGTGACCCTGGACGGCAATCATCCGCTCGCCGGCCAGAACCTGAATTTCGACATCGAGGTCACGGACGTGCGCGAACCCACCGAAGAAGAGCTTTCGCACGGTCACGTGCACGGACCAGGCGGTCACCACCACTGAGGTCCGCGGTGGCGCCGCGCCCGCGCCGGAAATTCTCCGCGTGCACGCGGTGCACGCCGTGTCAGTGAGCGCCAACACGGCATTCCTGCAATCACTCAAGGGGGGACATCGTGCTTCGAGGCAATCCGGCAATCGCGAACCGCATTGGAGGCCGCACGCTTGCGGCTGTATGGACCTGCCTGGCCCTGGGCGTCGTATCCGCTGCGCAGGCCGACACTGTAGTGGTCACTGCGGACCATATGGTCGACGTGCTCGCCGGCAAGACGGTGGACCGTCCGCAGATCACGATCACCGATGGCCGCATCAGCGCGATCGCCGCACAGGGTGCAACGATCCCGCAAGGCGCTCGCCGTATCGACCTGGCCGGCATGACACTGCTGCCGGGTCTCATCGACATGCACACGCACATCACCGCCGATCCGAAGTACGGTGGTTACAGCTCGCTCGAATTCACCGACAACTTCTGGACGGTGGTCGGAGTCGCGAACGCGAAGAAGACCGTCGAGGCTGGCTTCACCACCATCCGCAACGTCGGCTCGGCCAACTACGACGACGTGGCTCTCAAGCAGGCCATCGAACACGGCTATGTGCCGGGCCCGCGGATCGTGCCCGCCACGTATGCCATCGGCGCGACCGGCGGTCACTGCGACTCGACCGAATTTCCGCCCTCGATCATCGCACCCGCGCCGGCCGTGGCCGACAGTCCGGATGCGCTGCGCGCGTTGGTGCGCAAACTGCGCAAGTACGGCGCCGAGGTCATCAAGTTCTGCGGCACCGGTGGGGTCTTCTCGAAGACCGACTCGGTCGGCGCGCAGCAGTTCAGCCTGCCCGAGATGAAGGCCATCGTCGACGAGGCGCACATGCTCGGTCTGCGCGTCGCGGTGCATGCGCACGGCGCCGCCGGCATCAAGGATGCACTGCGCGCCGGTGTCGACACTATCGAACATGCGAGCCTGGCCGATGCCGAAGCATTCGCGCTGGCGAAGGAGCACGGCGCCTGGTTCGACATGGATATCTACAATGACGACTACATCCTGGCGGAGGGCGAGAGGAACGGCACGTTCAAGGAATCGCTGGAGAAGGAACGCACCATCGGACTCAGGCAGCGCCAGACATTCCAGGCCGCCGTGAAGGCGGGAGTGAAGATGACTTTCGGCACCGATGCCGGTGTCTATCCGAACGGGCTCAACGCGCGGCAGTTCGTGACGATGGTCAAGTGGGGGATGACGCCCATGCAGGCGATCCAGGCAGCGACATCCACTGCCGCTGAAGCGCTCGGACGCACTGGCGATGTCGGCGCGATCGCGGTGGGCCGTTATGGCGACCTGATCGCGGTGGCTGGCGATCCGCTCGCTGACGTGGCGCGCCTGCAGTCCGTCGCGTTCGTCATGAAGGGCGGCGAAGTCGTCAAGTCACCTTAGTTCACTGGCGGAATTTGCCCTGCGAATTCCGCGGCACATCGGGCTCCTCCGCCGGCAAAAAGCGCGGTTTCCGCCGGCCGCGCATCTGGCGGATCAACCGAACAGCGTGCCGCCCCAGTCGGCGGGATCGACGTCCTCGAGAGTCTGCGAGAAGATCCAGCGGTACCCGGCGAGATCCTCCACCGTGTACTGGCGCTCGCCGTAGGGATAGTCGGCGGGCGGACTGATGATGCGGGTCGCCAGGCGTCGGGTGTGCTCGTAGTGTTTCCCGACGTCGTCGATCCTGACCATGATGGACAGGACCGGCGATTCGGCTGGAACGGCAGCCGACGCCACAGGACGCGCGGTGCCCGGCTCCGCGCGTTGCTCGGTCACCACGACCGAACCGGCGCCGACAGCAAGTTGGGACCGATGCGTGCCGATGCGCAGGCGCTCCACGAAGCCGAACGAGCGGCACAGCCACTCGACCGCGTCGCGCACATCCGGATAGATGAGCACCGGGATCACCGCACCGGGTGGCATCGAGCGGTTCATGAATACAGTCTATGCTTGGAGCATGAAAAGCGATATGGAACCTGTACTGGCCACGGCGCGCGAACTGCACGGTGTGCTGAACGAGCTCATTGCCCGCGAACCGTTGTTTCATCGTCCCGAACTGGGCACGGCGCCCGAGGCCGTGGACGGCATGATCGCCGCGGATTTCTGGGAAATCGGCGCTTCAGGCCGGCGTTACAGCCGAGACTACGTTCTGGCGGTGCTGGCCAGTCGTCAGGACGAGGCTCAACCCGAGGATGCATGGTCCACGAGCGACTTTCACTGCCGGCAACTCGCCGATCAGGTGTATCTGTTGACGTACACACTGTTCCAGGGCGAGCGCAAGACTCGTCGGGCCACGATCTGGCAGCGCACCGCGACAGGCTGGCAGGCCGTGTTTCATCAGGGAACAGTCGTCCAGGATTGACACAGGCGTCACGCCGCTGCGACGCGTAGCATTGCGGCAAGGCTGCGCTCGACATCCTCATCCGTCGTGGCCCACGACGACACGCTGATGCGCATGGCGGTTTTGCCCTGCCACACCGTACCGCCGCACCAGCAGGTTCCCTCCCTCTGCAGGGCCTCAATGACATTTCGCGTTCGTTGCGGATCGCCGAAAGTCACGAGTACCTGGTTGAGCACGACATCGTTGGGTACTTCGTAGCCGGCAGCGCGCAACCCGTCCGCGAATCGGCGCGCCTGACGACAGTTCCTCTCGAAAAGTTCGGCAAGGCCCGTCCGCCCCAGAGTCCGCAGTACGGCCCACACCTCCACTCCGCGCGCCCGTCGCGACAGCTCGGGAGTGAAGTCGCAGGGATTGCGTTCGTCGGTGTCAGTCGGCAGATACTCCGCGGTAATCGCCATCGCCGCTTTCAACGTGTTGGCATCGCGCACGAACGCCAGGCCGCTGTCGTAGGGTACATTGAGCCATTTGTGAGCATCGGTCGCCCACGAGTCCGCCTGCTCCAGGCCACGAACCAGCGGACGAAGCGCTGGTGCCGCCTTCGCCCATAATCCGAACGCACCATCGACATGCACCCAGGCTCCCGCCGCGCGCGCACGCGGAATGAGGGCTTCGAAATCATCGAAGGACCCGGTGTTGACGTTGCCGGCCTGCAGACACAGGATGCTCGGGCCGCGGATTTCAGGCAGCGCCTCGGGCCGCATGCGACCCTGACCGTCCACGGGCACACGCACGACCCGCGATCTTCCCAGACCCAGCATCCCGAGTGACTTGAGCATGCTGGGATGCGCTTCCTCTCCGCTGATGACCGTGATCACCGGAGCACCGAACAATCCTGCAGCCTCCACGTTCCAGCCGACACGCCTGAGTACAGCGTTGCGACCCGCGGCCAGCGCCGTAAAGTTGGCGACCGTGGCGCCGGTCACGAAGGCCCCGCCGCTTCCAGCAGGCAACTCCAGAAGTTCGACGAGCCAACGCAGCGCGACCCGCTCAACGCTCGAGACTCCGGGTGTCACCAGATGCAAGGCGGCGTTCTGATCCCACGCTCCCGCCAGCCAGTTGGCTGCGAGGCTCACGGGCACGGAACCGCCGCAAACGAACCCGAAGAAGCGCGGCCCGGCCATCGCCATGGTGGCGGGTGATACCACATCATCCAGCAGTGCCAGGGTCGCGGCCGGATCCGTGCCACTCACGGGTAGCGCTTCTTCCAGCTTGCGCAACGCATTGACCGCTGGCAGCGGCGGCATGACGCCCCGATCGCCGAGTCCCGCCAGATACTTCCGCGCACGGCGCGTGGCCTCGTCGAGAATCGCGTACACGGGAACCCCCTGGCTGTGGCCGACGTTGCCGGCGGTTCGATTCTCGTGTGCCCATCCCGCCGGGGCAACCTGAAGAGCCGGGTATTTGCGGCCGGCGCGGCGGCCCATTAGTCTGACTGCCGGCCCGCGGGAACCGCGCGAAGGGGGACCGCGGAGCAGCCGATCCCGGGCGCAGTCGGGCGGCCACCGAGGCATTCGCAAGGGGGATGGATGAACCTGGATTACTCCGCCGCGGAACTGCAGTTCCGCGATTCGGTGCGAGCGTTCCTGCGAGGCAGCCTGGCGCCGGAACTGCGTGCCAAGGTGTTGGGGCTGAAGCGCCTGACACGCGCGGATCTCATCGGCTGGCACCGCACGTTGCACTCGGTGGGCTGGTCCGCTCCCTCCTGGCCGCGGGAGCATGGCGGTCCGGGCTGGTCGGCGGTCGAGCAGCATCTCTTCGACGAGGAGTGCAGTCTCGCCGGTGCCCCGGCCATCCTGCCCTTCGGAGTGCGCATGGTGGGCCCGGTGATCATGGCCTTCGGCAATCGCGGCCAGCAGGAGCAATTCCTGCCGCGCATCGTCTCGGGCGAGCACTGGTGGTGTCAGGGTTACTCGGAGCCGGGTGCGGGGTCGGACCTCGCCTCGCTCACCACGCGCGCCGTGCGCAACGGGGACGCCTACATCGTCAACGGCCAGAAGACCTGGAACACGCTCGGCCACTTCGCCGACTGGATCTTCTGCCTGGTGCGCACCGACACGCAGGCACGGCCACAGGCCGGCATCTCCTTCCTGCTCATCGACATGAAGTCGCCCGGCATCAGCGTGCGGCCCATCAAGCTGCTCGACGGCGAACATGAGGTGAACGACATCTTCTTCCAGGACGTCGAAGTGCCGGTGGCCAACCTCGTCGGCGAGGAGAACAAAGGCTGGACGTACGCGAAATACCTTCTCGGGCACGAACGCGTCAACATCGCCCAGATCGGCCAGTCGCGCCGCGAGCTCAATCGCCTGAAACAGCTCGCCGCCAGCCAACCCAGTGGCGCGGGACGGTTGCTGGATGACAGTCGCTTCCGCGACCGCATCGCGGAGCTGGAGATCGACCTGCTGGCGCTGGAATTCACCGTCATGCGCGTGCTGTCGGCGGAAGCCCGCCGCCGCGCTCCGGGACCGGAATCCTCGGTGCTCAAGATCCGCGGCTCGGAGCTGCAGCAGGCGCTGGCGGAGCTGAGCATGCAGGCCCTGGGACACGACGCCCTGCCCTGGGTGCCCGAGTCGCTCGAGGCAGGCTGGCAGGGCGAGCCGGCCGGAGCGGCCGTCTGGGGCGCACTCACGGGACGTTACTTCAACCAGCGCAAGACCTCGATCTACAGCGGCTCGAACGAGATCCAGCGCAACATCATCGCGCAGCGCATTCTCGAGCTGTGAGCGGCGGAGCGCCCTGATGGATTTCGAACTCAGCGAAGACCAGACCGTGCTGCGCGACTCATTGCAGCGGCTTCTGGCGCACGAATACTCCTTCGATCGGCGACGCCGCTTTCTGGACACACCCCACGGTCACGACACGGCCTTCTGGAAGCTGCTCGCCGGACAGGGCGTGCTCGGTGCGGGGTTGCCGGAGGAGCACGGCGGCCTCGGCGGTCCCACCGAGACGATGATCGTGATGGAGGAGATAGGCCGCAGCCTCGTGCTCGAGCCCTACATGAGCACCGTCGTCACGTTCGGTGGATTGCTGCGGGACCACGGGAGCGAAGCACAGCGGGCAGCACTACTGCCCACGATCATTGGTGGTGAATGCCGTGGTGCGCTCGCTCACCATGAGGCGGGGGCGCGCTACGATCTCGGTCATGTCGGGTGCACGGCGCGCCGCAACCACGGCAGTTATGTGCTGAACGGCAGCAAGACCGTCATACAGGATGGTGCCGTTGCAGACTGGCTGGTTGTCTCAGCCCGGGACGAAGACGCGGGTGGGCTGTCACTGTTCCTGGTCGGAGCGGCCACTGCCGGGTTGCGCTGGACACGTTATCGCACCCACGATGGCCGCAGCGCGGCCGATGTTACGTTCGCCGATGCCAGAATCGCGGATTCAGACCGGCTGGGTGCGCCGGGCACCGGGCTGCAGGCTGTGGAACAGGCCGTGGACCTTGCCATCGCGGCCCTTTGCGCCGAAGCCGTCGGCGCAATGGAGGCACTCCAGGAAGCGACGCTGCAGTACCTCAAGACGCGACGTCAGTTCGGCCAGGCCATCGGGCGCTTCCAGGTGCTGCAGCATCGGATGGCCGACCTGTTCCTCATGAGCACGCAGGCGCGCTCCATGAGCTTCCTGGCCACGGGACGCTGTCGTGAGCCGGATGGCAGACAGCGACGACGCGCACTCTCGGCTGCAAAAGCCTATATCGGCAGGGCCGCACGCTTCGTCGGTCAACAGGCGGTGCAGCTGCACGGCGGAATGGGCATGACAGCGGAGTTGTCGGTGAGTCATTACTTCAAGCGGCTGACGCTCATCAACACGACCTGGGGAGACGCCGATCACCATACCGGCATCGTGGGCGATCTCCTGCTGGATGAAGCACAGTGAGTCGCTGGTTCTGAGGCCGGGCATCGTCCGGCGGCAGCAGGCGGCAGCGGAGCAAAGCGCATGGGTGGCATGAATCTCGCGTTCTGGCCGCAACACCTGTCGCGCCATCTGGACCTGCCGGCCACCTCTCTTTGGTACAACCTGGAGGTTTCGGCAACGCGCTACCCTGACAGGGCTGCCGTTGTGTACTACGACCGGATCCTGTCGTATGCCGAATTACGCTGGAGCGCGGAGCGGCTGGCCGGATATCTGCAACGGCACTGTGGCGTGCAGCGCGGCGAGCGTGTCGCCCTGTTCATGCACAACTGTCCGCAGTTCATCATTGCCTACTACGCCATCCTGCGTGCCGAGGCGATGGTGGTACCGGTCAATTGCATGAGCACCGCGACGGAGCTGACCCACATCGTGCGCGACTGCGGTGCGCGCATACTCATCGCCTCGCAGGATCTCGTACCGCACGCACAACCCCTGAGCGATGTTCTGCGCCATACGATCGTCGCGTATTACTCGGACTACCTTCCCGATACCTCGGACCTCACTCCGCCCGATTTCGTTGCCGCGCCTCGGCGCCCTCTGCACGACGGGCAAGTCGCATGGAGCGAAGCGCTGGATGCCAACTTTGCGCCACAACCGCACATTGCCGGACCGGACGATCTGTGCGTGATGCCGTACACCTCGGGCACGACGGGCAAGCCCAAAGGCTGCATCCACAGTCACCGCAGTGTGATGCACACAGCCGTGGGAATTGCACGCTGGCACGAAGGGAAATCCATCGAATGCGTGCTGACTCTGCTCCCGATGTTCCACGTCACGGGCATGCAGGGCTCCATGAACACGCCGCTGTTCCTCGGCATCACGATGGTCCTCATGTCGCGCTGGGACCGGGAGGTCGCGGCTAAACTGATCCAGAGGTATCGCGTCAACGCATGGACCACGGTTCCGACAGTCATCGTCGATCTGCTCTCCAGCCCTCATCTGGACGATTACGATCTGTCCACGCTGCGCAGCATCGGCGGCGGCGGGGCCGCGATGCCGCGCGCGGTCGCCGCGAAACTCCAGGAAAAGTGTTCCCTCACGTATGTGGAGGGCTACGGACTGTCCGAGACCATGGCACCCAGTCACATCAATCCGACCGCTCGCCCCAAGGCCCAGTGTCTGGGCATACCCATCTTCGACACGGACTCGCGCGTGGTGGATCCACAGACGCTCGCCGAACTGCCCGCCGGGGAAGTGGGAGAGATCGTCACACGCGGACCCCAGGTATTCGCCGGCTACTGGAATCAGCCCGAGGCCAACCGCCAGTGCTTCATCGATCTGGATGGCGAGTCGTTCTTCCGCACGGGCGATCTGGGCTACGTGGATGCCGAGGGTTACTTCTTCTTCGTCGACCGCCTCAAGCGGATGATCAATCTTTCCGGGTTCAAGGTGTGGCCGGCCGAGGTGGAAGCGCAGCTCTACGCGCATCCGGCCATCCAGGAAGTCGTGATCATCGCCAGTCCCGACGAGCGTCGTGGCGAGACCGTCAAGGCCGTGGCCATCCTGCGCCCGGACGCCAGGGGGCAGGTAACGGCCGAGCAACTGAGCGAGTGGGCGCGCCAGCACATGGCGTCCTACAAGGTCCCGCGTCTGTGGGAGTTCGTCGAGACACTGCCGAAGTCAGCCACCGGCAAGATCCTCTGGCGACTGCTGCAGGAACAGGAGCGGCACGGTCAGCCGCGTGATCCATCCGCAGCGGCTACTACCGCGACGTCCTGATCCTTCAGTCAGTGCGCAGGGGCATCGCGGGCCTCGCCCACCCAGCCGCGCCAGACGGAGACCAGCGCGGCCATGAGAGCGGGGCCGAGAAACAGTCCGACCAGACCGAATGACTCCACGCCTCCCAGGATACCCAGCAGCACCCACAGGAACGGCAACTTCGCGCCTTCGCCGATGATCACCGGGCGAACGAAGTGATCGGCCACGAACAGCACGACGCTGCCAGCCACGAACACACCCACGGCCGCGCCCACCGCTCCCTCGCTCCCCATCAGCAACGCCACCGCGCCAAACACCACCGGCGCCGCAAAGGGGATCATGGCAAACACACCCGTCACCGCGCCGATCAGGATGGGATGCGGCGCCCCAGCGACGGCGTACACACCGCACATGATCGCACCTTCCGCAACGGCGACCAGCACGATGCCGTCCACAGTGGCTCGCACGGCGGCGGCGGCGCGGTTCATCAGTCCTTCCACGGTCGGACCAAACAGGCTGCGGGCAACACGGCGTACGTCGGTGCGCAGCGAGTCCCGGTTCAGATACACGAAGTAGAGCGTGAGCAGTGTGAACACGAGCGTGCTCAGCCGCCGCAACAACTGGACTCCGACCAGACGGGTCCATTCATACACGGCAGGCTTGGTCTGGACAGTGGCGGCCGCGGCGCCCGTGTGATGGAACTTCTCCATCCACTGCCCATTGACCCAATCTCCGATCAGGGGCAGCTGCACCAGCCATTGCGGCAGATCCGGCGGTCCGCCGCGCGCCGGATCGAAGAAGGTCCGCGCCAGGGTCAACGCCTCGCGCACGGCGACGATACCGCCGTATACCAGCGGGACGATGAGGACCAGACCGACGAGAGTCGTGAAGGTCAGCGCCGCCCAGACATGGCGGTGCTTGCCGCCAAACTTCGCCAGCCAACGGTCATAAAGCGAGGACGTGCCGATCGCGAGTACCACCGCCCAGCACAACGCAGCCAGGAAGTGCTGCAACATCCACGCACCCAGCAGCAGCAGCGCGCTGATCAGCGTGTACCGTGCGATCTTCTGGCCGGCGGATAGGTCCGGGGTTGACACGCCGAGTCTTCTTTGAGGGATACAGCGCAGTATACAGGCGTTCTATACTGCTGATGATGACCCAGGAAGATACCCGGCTGGCCGGCCCCATCGCTCATTCCCACGGGTTCCCCGGCACCGAGCGGGTAGGATGCCCCGACTGTGGGCTGGTACAGGCCCTGGTGCCTCCCGGACGCGGCGAGATCGCCGAATGTCCGCGCTGTTCACGGGTACTCGCCGGCACGGCCACGGGCCGGATCGGGACGCCCCTGGCGCTGTTTGTGTCCGCCCTGGTCCTGCTCGTTCCGGCCATCGCCGCCCCGCTGCTGGTGGTCTACACGTTCGGCGCCCGGCGTGCCGGCTGGCTGTCGACGAACGTCACGGCTCTGTGGCGCGATGGATTCGAATCGCTCGGCGCCCTGGTGGGCCTGTTCAGCATCGTCCTGCCGGCGGTATTCCTGCTGCTGATCATCTGGGTGCTGGCGAGCCTCCGCCGGCAGCGCACGGCGCCGATAGGAGCCGTCTTCCGCTGGGCCCAGCACCTGCGTCCCTGGGTCATGATCGAGGTATTCCTGGTGGGTGGTTTCGTGGCCTACAGCCGCATCAAGGTGGTTTCAAGCGTCGATGTGGGACTTGGCGGCTGGTGCCTGCTGGCAGCGGCGCTGCTGGTGATGCTCGCCGTGACCCAGCTCGATGAGCGCACGGTATGGGAGACCCTGCGGCCACAGGAAACGACGCCAGATGGCGGCCGCACGATCGCCTGTACCGTGTGCGATTTCATCGTGCCCGCCACGGCAGCGGGCGGGAAGTGCCCTCGCTGCGGCGCCGGTGTGTACCGGCGCAAGCCGGACTCGCTGCGGCGTACCGCGGCGCTGGCAGCGACCGGCTACCTCCTCTACATTCCCGCGAACACGCTACCTGTGCTCACGACCGTCCGCTTCGGACGTGAGGAAACCAACACCATCCTGAGCGGAGTGATCGAGCTTGCACGCAACGACCTGTGGCCACTGGCGGTGATCGTGTTTACGGCCAGCATCATCCTGCCGCTCGTCAAGCTGGCGGGGCTGACCTGGATGCTGCTGGCTACCCGACGTGGCTCCGGCCGCCTCCTCGTCGCGCGCACCCGTCTGTATCGAAGCATCGACACCGTAGGACGCTGGTCCAACATCGACATCTTCTCCGTCGCCGTGCTGGTCGCGATCCTGCAGTTCGGTTCCCTCACGGCCGTGCACGCGGGTGATGGCCTCGTCGCGTTCGGCGCAGTCGTGATCGTCACGATGTTCGCCACGCTGATGTTCGATCCCCGGCTGATGTGGGATGCCGGCAGGAGCGCCCATGGCTGATCCCGGAGAGGCCCCGCGGGAAGAACCTGTTGCGGACCCGACTCCGCGGGCGCGGGTCCGTCCGCAACGCGGGCTGGCCTGGGTCTGGTTCGTGCCGATCGGCGCGGCCGCCATCGTCATGTGGCTGGCGTGGCGCTCGCTGGCCGATCGCGGCCCGGCCATCACCATCTCCTTCAAGTCCGTGGACGGTCTGCAGGCGGGCCAGACCAAGATCCAGCATCGCAATGTGGATCTCGGTACGGTCGAATCCGTCGAACTCACACCGGACATGTCGGGTGTCATCGTGCACGCGCGGATGACGCGCAACGCAGCCGGACACCTGACCGAGAACACGCGCTTCGCCATCATCGCGCCTCGCGTGGGGGTTGGTGGCATCTCCGGCCTCTCCACTATCGTGTCGGGGTCGTACATCGAGATGTATCCGGGCAAGCCGGGAGCACCGCGGCGCGACTTCGTGGGTCTGGACGAGCCCCCGCTTCATTCTGCGGATACGCCCGGGCGCTCCTTCATCCTCATGTCCGCGGATCTCGGCTCGCTGACACGCGGGTCACCCATCTCCTACCAGGGAGTCCCGGTGGGCGAGGTGGAAAACTACGAGCTGCTGCCCGCTGGCAGGGGAATCAAGGTCACTGCGTTCGTCCGCGCCCCCTACGATGAACTGGTGCACCCGCAGACGCGCTTCTGGAATGCCGGCGGTGTCGATCTGACACTGGGCGCCGACGGTCTGCGGATCCGTGCCACTTCCTGGCAGCAGCTGCTGGCCGGTGGCGTTGCCTTCGAGACGCCGCGCGAGGTGCTCTCACAGGCATCGAGTCCCGCTGCCAGCGAATTCGGGCTATACGATAACCGCCAGGCCGCCGAGCGCGCGCCGCAGGGCCCGACACTGGACTACATCGCCGACTTCCCCGGCAACCAGCGCGATCTGTCCGCGGGTACCGCCGTCGAACTGCAGGGCATCCAGGTGGGCGAGGTACGCGAGGCCCATCTGTCCTACGACTCGCAGACGCACACGCTGGTGACGCGTGTCAGTTTCTATGTCGATCCGGAGCGTGTCAGCATCGCGAACCTTCCGCAGCCCGACGGCACCAGCCGGCAGAAGATCGTGGCCCAATGGATCGACACTCTGGTCCGTGACGGACTGCGTGCCCAGGTGTCGTCGGCGAGCTTCCTGACCGGAATGAAGATAGTGGGCCTGGAAATGATTGCGGATGCGCCGCGCGCCCGTCTGGAACACGAAGGCGAGTTGGTGAAGATGCCGAGCACCACCGCGGGCGATCTCACCGCCGTGCTGGCGAATCTGCAGAACGTGCTGAAGAACATCGACCGCGCCACGTCCGGACCCGAACTGGGTCACGCGCTGCAGTCGCTGGATGAGACGCTTACTCGTCTCGACAAGGTCACGCACGACATCGAACCCGACATCAAGTCGCTGATCAAGAGCCTGCGGGATACGGCCGATTCGGCGCAGGCCACCCTGAACACCGTGCAGAGCCTGATGGGGAATACGGCTCCCACCGGCACGGATCTGCCACGCCTGATGCGGGAGCTCACCGAGGCTGCGCGCTCCGTGCGCGGCCTGGCGGACTATCTCGACAGGCATCCGGAAGCGCTGCTGCGCGGGCGCAAGGGAGACGACAAATGAGCCTGCGGTCGCTGAGCCGTGCCACCATCCTCTGCGTGGCTGCTGCAGGCGTCATCGGCGGCTGCGCTTCGAGCGCGCCTTTGCGTTACTACACGCTGAGCCCCACCCCGCCCACCTCTCGGCCTGCCGCTTCAGCCGGCATGATTCCCGTGCGCGTGGATCGCGTCACGATACCGACAGAGCTCGACCGCTCCCAACTCGTACGCCGTCTCGATGCGACGCGCCTGCAGATCATGGAGGAAGACCGCTGGGCGGCGCCACTGGATGACATGATCCATCGCGTGCTGTCGGAGGATCTCGCCGCGCGTCTGCCGGCGGGCACGGTGGCGGATCCCAACGAACCGGCTCTGGGAGAGAAGCGACAGTCACTCGCGGTGGACATCGTCGAGCTGTACGGCGATGCGGGTTGCGCGGTGACCCTGCGTGCGGCCTGGGTCTTGAAACAGCCCGATGCCGCCAGTACGCGTGGCAGCGAACAGATCCGCATCGCACCGCCCTCCTGCGCCGGAGCGGTTTCCGTCCCGCCGGCCCTGAGCGAGGCGCTCGGACAGCTCAGCGACCGGCTTGCGAGCGCGGTGGCGCAGGGAACGAACCCTCACTGAGTCGCCGCAGTGGCCAGGCGCGTGAACTCGCCCACCATGGAGTTGACGCGACCGACGTACACGCGCACCTCGTGGTCGCCGCACATCTGCCCGTCGGTCAGCCTGAATCGCCGCCTTGCGAACACATCGCCGGCACCCGCGCCGCACAGGTGAATGACCGCCGCAAGTTCCTGTCGCTGACGCGGTGTTGCACCTGTAAGCCCATGCCGGTCCAGCGTGGCGGCAACCGCCCGATCGAGATAGGCCGATGTCAGTTCGATGGAGTGAGCCGGCAACACACGGAAATACAGGCTGTTGAACCAGCAGGAGTGCCAGTCCTTCCACGGTCCGTCCTCGATGACCTGGTGATCGCGGATGCAGTAGCGCTTCGCCTCCGCGAACGTGCCGTCGGTGAGCTGGTACATGCCAACGGCGCTGGATGCCGGGCGATAGACGCTGAACGGGTGCAGTGACCAGGACCAGCGCCAGTAGGTCCGCGCGATGGGATTACCCGAGGCCTCCACCTGTGCCAGCGCAGCCAGCAGCTCGGGGCTGATGTTGCGCGTGGAATAGGCCTCGAACGCGGAATGGTACTGATGCCAGGTCGCCGCGGGTATCTTATTGAGAGTGCCGCTGACGGGAAAGAACAACTCCGTGGGCTTGCGGATCACCTGGTAGATCCCGTTGATCACCAGCGCCACGGCCGCGATGACCAGCAGGCAGATGACGACCTGCAGTCCCGGCGGCGCGTGACGGAAGGCGCTGCGCCAGCGGCGCCGGCGGCTGGCACCGGGCCAGAAGGCCGCCAGTGCCGGGCGTCGCTTGCGGCCGCGCGCGCTCGTGCGTCGATTCTTTCGGGCAGCCTTCCGGCGTGGCATTCGGACCAATTCCCCTCACATGGAGCGCGCCACGTGCGGCTGCCCGTCCCGTAATCTAGCATGCGCACCAGGACCGGCCCCGTGACACCCCTATGAGTCCGTTGCAGAAAATCACCGCGATCGTCCTCCTGCTGTTGCTGGGAGTCACGGGCTATGGCTGGTGGTATACGAACCAGTCGGCGGCTTCGACCGAGAAGCCCGGACGGTTGCGGCACGTTGCAGCCGACGCCTCAACGGGAATAGACGAGAACACGTTCGCACTCTCCCAGCGGCTGTCCGCCATGGCCGATGGCGCTGACGAGCAGGTTCTCGCCGAGAATGCGCAGCGTCTCGCGGATCACGAACTCGATCTGGCATTCACCGCTGAGCTGCGTCGCATCGAGGCGCATCCGCCCGCGCTGAGCCCCGAGGCGCAGCGCATCCAGGATCGCCTGCAGAAGTCGCAGCGGCTGCTGGAGGCCGACCAGGCCAGCGTGGCGCAGCTGACCGCCGCGGTGAACCAAGCCACCGCGGCACAGAAGAGCGCCCTGCAGGATCAGCTCGACCTGGCGAGCTCGCAGGTCGAACTCGACAAGGACGAGGTCGAGGAGGCCAACCAGGATCTGCTCGAGGCGGGTGGCAACCAGCACCAGCGCGTGCAGATCATGATGCAGGAGCACTCGGCGGCGGAAAAGATTCATCCCGCTGCGCCCGTGGACGCCAAGGCGTCGGGCGCCCAGGGTCTGGTGAAGAAATTCCGCGAGTGGCTGCGGCTGCGCCACAAGGATGAATGGCTGGCCTACGGCGTCGCGATGGCTGCGGCGGACGCCGCGCATCTGAGCAGCGCACGCCAGGAGCTGGCTTCACAGCTCGAATCGAGCAAGGCCGGCGTACCCGAGCTTGCGCATCACACGAAGAGTGCCAAGTCGTCCGCGGCACCACCCGCAGCGGCGCCCGCGACACTGCCCGCGACACTGCCCGCGGCGCCACCAGCAGCGCCAGTCGCCGCGTCGCCCGCAGGGCCACCCGCAGGGCCACCCGCAAGGCCGCCCGCAGCGGCGCCCGCTGCCTCAGCGGGCCTGCTGACAACGACGCGACAGATCGGCGCCGATCAGAAGATCCTGACCCTGCTCGACCAGCGCATCGCCGACCTCAAACAGCTCGACGGCATCTATGGCAAGTGGCGAACCGTGTCGACGGGAAAGGCGATGACGGAGCTGCACGAGATCCTCGTCAGCGCTGCGATCGTGTGGGTCATCGTGCTGCTGCTGCTGTTCGTGGATCGGTGGCTCGAGCGTCTGTTGGGGCGCACCAGGCTGGACCGCCGTCAGGTGGAGACGCTCCGCAGCGTGACGCGTGTGGCGCTGCAGGTCCTGGGCATCCTCATCATCCTGTTCATCGTGATCGGCGTCCCGGGGCAGCTCGGCACCATCATCGGGCTCGCAGGCGCCGGTCTCACCGTGGCATTGAAGGACTTCATCGTGGCCTTCATCGGCTGGCTGGTGCTGATGGGGCGCAACGGGGTGCGGCTCGGAGACTGGGTGGAGATCAACGGTGTCAGCGGCGAGGTCGTCGAGCTCGGCATGTTCCACACCGTGCTGCTGGAGACCGGCAACTGGACGGACGCCGGTCATCCGACCGGCCGCCGCGTCACCTTCACGAACAGCTTCGCCATCGAGAAGCACTACTTCAATTTCTCGACCTCGGGCCAATGGCTGTGGGACGAGCTGCTGGTGCTGGTGCCCTTCGACAAGGATCCCAACGTGGTCGCCGCGGCCATCAATCGGGAGGTCACGACGGCG